>ERZ857840.679-NODE-679-length-46270-cov-3.677854_pt1 | contig 46270 bp, 57 predicted proteins | sample MGYA00519760_ERZ857840 | MGnify/ENA primary metagenome ERZ857840 (study PRJEB31778, sample SAMEA3449371) | human gut metagenome | biome: human gut; feature: human-associated habitat; material: faeces | place: United Kingdom | collected 2010/2012 ... | reverse complement strand
TAATTGTTTCTTGGCCGCCGGAAACAGGCGCTGCGGGCGCAGCAGCCGGAGCCGGAGCCGGAGCGGGTGAGGGTGCCTGAGCAGCCTGTGCGGGAGCGGCCTTTACTTCGGACGCGTCAACAGCTTCAAGAGTTACTTCATATGCGGTACCGTTTACCGTAACATTGTATTTTTTCATTTTCTAACACCTTTTTCTTAAATTTTTTTAAATGACAAAATTCTGATTGCGGAAACATCGGTTCCCATTTCCTCAGCAAGAGCCGCCGATACCGCAGCGATTATTTCTCCGCGGTTTTCTATCGGTGCGGGTGCGGGAGCAGCTGCAGGAGCAGAGACAGCTGCGGTCTCCTCCTTTTTACCGGACGACATACATATGGCACCTATAATATAACAGAGAATGATTATGGAAATCAATCCTACGAAAACAACGCCGAGACCCATGCCGACCACATACAGATTATCTACAACATTTGACAAAACAAAGCACCTCCTCCAAGGGTAAAAAGTAGTTTTTAAAATTGATTGTTATAAAAATAACAAATTTAGCCCAATTACACTAATTATATATAATCAGTCAAGCGATTACAATACATATAGAATAAAATTATTTTTTTATTAACTCTATTTTAAAAATCTTAATAAAATCTTAATGCGCGTCGTTGTAACAATCGATTGCTGCGGTAAATAAAATGTTATAGGACAAAATCCCAATTCAAAAAAGGAGAATACCGAAATGGAGAAACAATTCAATACGGCGGATTTTTACGAAAAATGCGGCTGTATGAGCGCGTCTCAAAGAGCCGTTCGGAGAGACAGTGTGAATACCGACTGCGCCGATTCGCTTACCATGGTTTTTATCAATATGCAGCCGTCGGGCGGCGAGGTTTATCCGCTTGAAAAGGCATTCTGCGCGGGAACGCTTTTTCCCGAGCTTGATAAGCCGTTTTTGGGAGGTATGCGCAAATGAATGAAAAAATGAAATTAAGGCGCAGGCTTTATGAGCTGGATTTCGCGATATACGAGCTGACCCTTTTTCTCGATTCGCACCCCGAAAGCGAAAAAGCGCTTGAGCTTATGCGCGAGTATCGCGAAAAACGCGCCGCCGTTGCGGACGAATACCGTGAAAAGTTCGGCGATTTAATAATAACCGCCGCCGATGCTCCGGCAGAGGGCAGCTGGAAATGGACAGACGGCCCCTGGCCGTGGGACAACGACTTTGGTGCGGAGGGCTGAAAATTATGTGGAGCTATGAGAAAAAACTGCAATACCCTGTTAATATTAAAAACCCAAATCCCAAGTATGCGCAAATAATTATGGAACAATACGGCGGTGCGGACGGTAAATAGATATACTTTTAAACATAAAAGAAAATATCGAATTCGTTTTCGGGCTTTTTGAAGACGATGCGCTCCACTATTGACCGCAGAGCGATGTTTTTGGCGCTTTCGGGCTGGCTTGGGTCTTTTATGATTTTAAGGACATTTGCAGCCTTTTGCCTGAATCCTGCATTATCAGCGGCGGCCGCGCGGGTACCGTTCGCTTCCATCTCGGCCTTTATCTTCTCCATAAAAGCATATATCTGCTCTTTGTTGCGCTTGTACTCTTCAAGGGTGTCTATGCCGTTTTGGTATGCGGCTTTTACTCTTTCAAGCCTTAATTGCTCGTTTGCAAGGAGTTTATCGTAATCAATCGTGGATTCCGCATTGTTTATTTTCGGGGGTACGATATTGAAGTTGCCGGTCTCGATTGAACTTTCAAGACCCGCGATTATTGCGTCGTTCGCCTTTGAAATTCTTATGCTGTGTGAGACATGGCAGCTCCCGCGACTGTAATTGTGACATTGCAATCCGGGAGCAGAGCCGGTAATTACCCTTGTGAGGGTGGATCCGCAGGCGGAGCAGCGGACAAGCCCCTTGAGCATATATTCCATAGGCTGATCGGGGCGCTGGTATTTTTTATAAAGCCGTTTTGTTTCGCCTATCCTTTTCTGCACCTCGTTAAATACCTCTTCGCTTATTATCGGTTCGTGATTGCCGTCGGATATCATAATATTAGGGTCATCGTAAACGCGGCGGGAAGCCGCTCTTCCGTCAACGCTCCACCGTATTTTACCTATGTAAACAGGATTACGGAGCATATATTCAATGAAGCGGTTATCGGGAGCATTGCCTCGCGTTGTTTTTAAGCCGAGGTTGCCGTATTTGATTGCTATTGCCCGCAATCCTAGCCCCGCAAGATAATCGGCGAATACATTCTTTACAAACTGCGCGTCGGCGTTCGGAACATATTTTCCGTTATCCATACTGTAGCCTATCGGAGGAGGGCATACAGGCTGACCGCGGCTTGCACGCTCTTTCATTCCGCGCTTAACTTCCTGCGCCAAATTTATCAAATAGTATTCATCAGACCATTCGATTATCCTTTCCACCAGTGACCCGAACGGTCCTTCGGGGAGCGCTTCCGAAACGCTTATAACATCAATGCCGTTTTTGTGCAGCATGGATTTAAGCACAATGCTTTCTTCCTGATTCCGCGCGAATCGGCTGAATTTCCAAACAAGGATTGCGTCGAACGGCTTTGGCTTCTTTTTCGTGAGTGATATAAGGCGCATAAATTCGGTGCGGTTTGTCATATTCTTGCCCGATTTGCCGCCGTCCTCAGCGAAAATATACTTCTCAACAAGGCTGATATCGTGCTTAAAGGCGTAATCGCGGACTATTTTAAGCTGACTGTCGGGGCTGTATTCGGTTTGGTCGTCGGTTGATACTCTGATATAACACGCTGCTGTTTTCATATTGCACCTCACGAAAATATACTTAAAAATGGGCGCAAAAATACCGCCCGTAAAATTAAACTTGCATTTCTCGGGCGGGTTTGGTACAATATGTCTGTAGTTTAGAGGCTACATTTGTACCGGTTCGCCCGGTAGCTCCTTTATCCTGTTGGCGCAGGATAGGGGAGTTTTTTATTTTCAACGGTTCGATTTCATTCTCCCCACTCGGCATGCTTTAACGCAGCCTCAAGCAATTTCTTCTCAACCTCTCTGCGCTCCTCATCGGAAAGCTCACGAAGCTGTTTTAGCATTTCCTGCTCCTTGTGGGTTACAATAAAATATGGGTCTTCTTCGTCTCCGTTATACATTGCGTTCGTCACCTTTATATGGAATAAAAAAAGTATAAGCTAAAACCGGTCAATAAGACCGGCTAAATCTCAAGCTGTTTTTGTTTATTACCGGCATCTTTTTTGTGTAGCTTAAAAACATTAATCATAGGTAAAACAATGCTGCCACTGACTACCGATTGAGCAGAAATACTTATTATGATCGAACGTGCTACGGAATATAGCGCAGCACAACCGTTTATTTTAAGCATTTTTTCAAATTCTTCAAACGGTACATCTTTATTATCGGTAAAACAACCGTTTAAAACAAGTCTTACAGAATATGCTTTTGGTTTGTCCGTTTCGTCTTCGCTTTCCGCAACCAACGAACAATCAACATATAAATTAACCATTCCCCAAATGCCGTCTTCATCTTCTCCGGCGTTTTGAATATCATAACTTACATCAACGCGCTTTGAAACATCACTTTCCGGAAGCGCAACAAAATCATTATGTATATTAAGAGAAGTAATACTGTTGCCGATAAATTGAAAATTAGATTTAATATTATCCGTGTTCATGCAGATTTCTCCAATTCTTTGATTTCAATGCTTGTTTTTGCCGTGCTTGGCATTTTCCAATTGCCATAGTTTCGTTTATAACAGGCAATATCCGGTTTAGGCGAATTTTCTTTAAGCATAAAAGGAATTTCAAGCTTGTCAAATAATCCGATTATGCTTTCCAAAGAAAAATTATATTCGCCACTTTCCCATTTGGACACCATTCCCTGCGAAACGCCGACAAGCCCCGCAAACTCTTTTTGGGTGAGCTTTAACTCTTTGCGTTTATTACGGATCTTCACGGCAATATCCGCTATTACATAGTTATATTTTTTCTCTGCCGAAGTCAGTTCGGGAAATAAATCTCCCGGAACGGCATTTTTTTTGACTTTTTCCGCAAATGTCATTTTTCACAACTCCGTTTCTAATGCTTTAAGACGCTGTTTGGAAATAGCAATTGAATGTTGATAATCCGATTTGTTGCGTTCGCAAAAAGCCGTTAAAAGGATTACGCTGTTATCGTCGTCTATAATGTAATATATGACTCGCTCGTTATTTTTGGACGGATGGCGTATAGAATATAATTGCTGCCCGGAAAGCTTTTCAAATGTTTTTCCGTCGGTTGCACCGGCGGCGTCACGAGACAGTATTTTTATTTTCCTATCGAGCCACTTGGAATAATTCGGATTATCTTTTTTAATCTTTCGTAATTCCTTTTCAAAAATGTCCAAATAATATATATTATCAAGACCGTCATAATTATGTATTACCATTATAAACATCCTTATGCATTATAATATTACATATAAGTAATATTTTCAATACTTTTTTCTGTTTTGTAACTTTTTTGTCACTTGATTTTAACGGTCTCCGATAATATTAAAGAAAAAATCAAGCGTTTTGTAAACCTCGTTTTGCAAATTGAAAATCATATTATTCTATTTATTTGCACGCTCATATCTATATAATTTAGCCGACTGCAATTTGCAGTCAAGAACAAATATTAAAACAATATGCTCAATCTAACTCCCTAATAAGTAATTTAGGAATGCCAAGTGCCCGGCAATGTTTATTCTTTAAACATATTATTTTAACTTTTGGCGTTTAAGCGCATATTAGTTATGCTTAAATAAATACAAACCATAAAATGCATTGGATAAGTGCGAGTGTGGATATCGCTACATAAAGCACGTAATCTTTTTTATTGAATGGGCTGTCTTCTTTAATATCATCGGATTTTGTGTATTTATCTGTCAGTGTGATTGCCCAATCGTTTCCGTTTTGGTCTACGCAACTTGTAGTTTTACCAGCAGCGCTAAACTCAACGCCGTCCTCAAAATAAAGGAATCCGCCGTTTTTGAAGTAAATCCTGTTTATAATATAGTTATCGGAATAAACGGTCTGTTCCGAATCGCCCGAAATAGAATGCTTCGTTTTCGTGCTTTCTGAATAACCGATATGAACTTCTGCCGGTAAGGTATATTCTTTACCAATTCCAGATTTGGCAACGACGTAATAGGCATATATTCCGCCATAAGGTTCTTTGTGTAATTTGTGATAATCAATTAAGGTTAGAAAACACGGATTTGTAAAGATATATGTCATCAGTAACGCAGTACTGACAATCGACCACCAAAATGCGCTGGTTTTAAAAAGCCGGATGATATTTGCGCCTATTTGATGAGTTTTTTTGCCAGTAATTGCGTGATAAAGCAACCTACCAATGTTGCATATAAGAGAAATCGCAAACAAAATCACTGCGATTTTTGATATAGTAAAAATTCTTACATTATCGTCCCAAAGATAATAAGTTATCAACAAGCAACAGCATATCAACAAAGAAGTTATAATTTGCAGAAACTTAGAGTTTTTTAGCTTTTCCATTTTTTTACAACTCCGCATACAATCAAATCATCTGGTTTTGGCCTTAACGATAACAGAGGCGAAATCAAATTCTATTAAAAACAATTTTAAATATTCGTACTTGTATAGCCCACTGCCTTGCCGACAATGATTATGTTATTTAATTCTTCGTTGGTATAAACAAGCGGGCTGAAACGAGGATTGCAAGGCATTAAGGTGACTTTATTACCCTCACGGTAAAACCGTTTCAATGTCGCCTCGTCATCGATTATAACTGCGGCAATTTCGCCGTTGTCTACAATCGGCTGTTTTCTTATATATACAATATCTCCGTCATATATGTGCGCGTCAATCATACTGTCGCCTTTGCACCGCAAAGCGAAATCGGCTCTGATGTTTTCGGGCATGTCCACATCGCACTCTATGTTTTCAACCGCTAAAATCGGCGTGCCGCAGGCTATTGTACCGATAAGCGGTACTTTCTTTGTTTTAGGCATAGGAATTATGTTTTTGTATTTGTATATGTCCTCTTCGGGCTGATTTTCCCAACCCATAAGGTAAGCCGGTGTTGTTTGCAATACTTTTGCGAGAGCTTCTATTTTATCAGATGGAATATTAGCAATAATTCCCGTCTCGTATCTGTGAATAGTTTGCTTGCTGGTTCCGACCTTTTTCGCCACTTCTTCTAATGTATAGCCTAACGTGAGACGGCGTTTTTTTAAATTATGTCCTATATTCATATGTTATCACCTCTTTTAAATTCATTATAACATAAATAACGCAATATGCAACAATTTTTTTATATTTTTTTAAAAAAATCACTTGACAAGTAACAAATGTTGTGCTATCATAAAGTCACGCAATGAGTGACAGGTGGTGAAAAAATGATAAGAACGGATTTATTGAGAGGCGTAATTGCTCAAAAGAATATGTCACAACGCAAAGTTGCAAAACAGTTAGGAATGACGGAAAAAACCTTTTATACAAAGATGAAAAAAGGTGTTTTTGATAGCGACGAAATTTCAGAAATGATTTCACTTCTTGATATTGACAACCCCGCAGAAATTTTTTTTGCTCCGTAAGTCACGCGCTATGTGACTAAGTTTAAAAATAATTTGTGGAGGTGAGATTATGACGGCAATCATATCTGCTTTAATGTCTGTGGCAATATCGGCAGCGGCGCTTGTGATTACATTGAACGCTATCGGCTCAGGTTTGCACAGGGCAAAAAGCCTGAAAGAAAAGGCAATATGCGCCTGTGCTTTGGGAATAAATTTTCTTTGTGTTATTGCGTGTGCCGTTTTCGCGATTTTCGCTTGGCATATCGGGAGTTAAAGATTTCAAGACTTTCATACATCAATGTTTTTGTTTCGGCAATCTGTTTCGCGAGTTCTTCGGAGCGATTATTTGCATTGACAAGTTTAAAAAGCTTTTCCGCCGCTTTGCAGATTTCATCGTCCGAGGTTAGTTGCAGTTCGGTAAAAATCTTGTAGAGCCGTGTTTTATGCGTTTCGTTAAAATCAGGGTGGAGACGGCGGCCGCACAGAGCTATAAAGTCGGAAAAGATTTCCAGTTTAATTTTTTCGCTTTCAAATTTTTGGTTTTGTTTCGTTTGATAACGGACAACCAGTACGGATACGATTATTGCCGTTACGGAAATTAACGCGGTGCAGATTGAAATTATATTACCCAATGACATATAATCACCACCTTTCAAGGTGATTATAACAAAATCGGGAAGCAAAAGCAATAAGTGGGTTGTTGCAAAAATTGTAATGCCTGCAAAGCTCAACAAAACGAAAGTACGGTCATAGGACAAATTCAAAGCAACATAAAAGAGAAAAGGAGATGATAAACATGGCGAAGGGCAAGCCGATAAAGGTTAATTGCTTTATGCACTTCACAGAGAGTGACCGAACGGTGCCGATTGAGGAATTGACACCGGAGGAAAGAGAATATTGCAGTAAGAAAATGGCTGAACGGCTTTCCCGTACTATGTCAAATTACTATGCAAATGACCGAGAGGCTTTTGACAGGCTTTGAAAGCATAATTGCGGATAAGCCTGCAAAGCAAAAAAATTACCGCCCCCGAAACGTCACAAACGGGAGCGGCACAAAATAAAATCAAGAAAGGATTTGCTTAAATTATAGCACGGCGAATCCGAATTGTCAAGTGAAGAGAGGAAATAATGAAAGAGTTATTTGTAGACAATTTCGCCGGAGGCGGCGGAGCGAGTACGGGCATAGAAATGGCTATCGGTCGCAGTGTGGATATTGCTATTAACCATGACCCCGATGCCATAGCGATGCACAAGGCAAACCATCCTCATACAAAGCACTACTGCGAGGATGTATGGCAGGTAGACCCTGTGGAAGCGTGCGAGGGCAATCCTGTGGCACTGGCGTGGTTCTCGCCCGACTGTAAGCACTTCTCCCGCGCCAAGGGCGGTAAGCCCGTGGATAAGAACATAAGAGGGCTTGCGTGGGCAGCGGTCAAATGGGCGCTTGCGGTACGACCGAGGATTTTAATGCTTGAAAATGTGCCCGAAATCAGGACATGGTGTCCCTTGGGTGCAGACAACAAACCTATTAAAGAGCGCACAGGGGAAACCTTTAGGGGTTTTATCCTGGCATTAAGCACAGGCTTACCCGAATGGCATCCTGCGTATAAAGAAATGTGCGAGGCACTGTCAATCGAGCCGAATTCGGAGGAAGCGAAGAGGCTTCAAAAAGGGCTTGGCTACAAGGTGCAGTACAGAACGCTGAAATCCTGCGATTACGGTGCACCGACAACACGGAAACGCTTTTATCTAATCGCCCGCTGTGACGGTAAGCGCATAGTTTGGGCAGAGCCGACATATGCTCCGAGGGATAGTGAAGCGGTGAAGCAGGGACTAAAGCCCCCGTACCGCACTGCCGCGGACTGCATCGATTGGACTATCCCCGCAAAAAGCATTTTTGAGCGGGACAAGCCCCTGGCGGAAAACACAATGCGGAGGATAGCAAGGGGTATTCAGAAATTTGTAATAGACAATCCCGAGCCGTTTATCGTGCCTATTGGATACGGCGAACGGAAGGGACAGGCACCGAGGGTGAACGGAATTGATGAGCCGCTCGGAACGGTTGTTTCAAGCAACAAGCATTACCTTGTCGCACCCTCGTTGATTCAATACCACAGCGAGACCGCAAAGGATGAGGTAAGAGGGCAGGAATTGGACGAACCGCTTATGACGGTGGACACAACACCCCGCTATGCTCTTTCCGTTGCACACATAATGAAAAACTACGGCGGAGGATACAAAGGCGCAGGGAGCGCGGCAGATGCCCCTCTCGGGACAGTTACGGGAATAGACCACAATTCACTTGTGACCGCGCACATTATGACCATGCGTAAGAACATGGACGGTCAGCCTGTCGATGAGCCTTTATCTACGGTATCATGCAGCGGAGCGCACCACGCGGAGGTTCAAGCATTCCTCGTGAAATACTTCTCCACAGGTGCAGCAAAATCGGTCAACGAACCGCTCGATACGATTACTACAAAGGATCGCTTTGCGCTGGTAACCATTCACGGCGAGGAGTACATAATCACGGATATAAAAATGCGAATGCTTCAGCCGCGAGAGCTGTTCAATGCGCAAGGCTTCCCGGAGGATTACATAATCGACCGCGACGCGGACGGACACCCGTATCCCAAAACAAAACAGGTCGCACGGTGTGGCAATGCGGTCACTCCACAAGTACCCGCGGCGCTTGTTAAAGCAAATTTATAAGGAGAAATGAAATATGTATTTAGACGAAACGACAACAAAGCTGCTGGTATTTCTTGCGGCAGCCCTTATAGTCATAGTTTTTCTAGAATTTGCATTTCTTTATGAAACAAACAAAGAGTGCAAAGAACTGCGCCGGGAAAGCCGCAATCTGCTGCAAGAAAAGAACGAAATTCTTCACGCAGTCGACGAGGCAATTACCGCAGCAAGAACAGCCCGACGTGAAACATACCGCGCAGCATTTGAGCGGAATATGAAACGTAACACCGCCGACCCGGCGAGGCACGTAAAGGAGGAGCCTTATGTATAAATGTTATGAGTGCGGGGAGGTCTTCGACGGAGATTACTGCCCGAAGTGCGGGAGCGATTACTTTGAAAGACTTTGCGTTGTTTGCGGTGACGCGGATGCCGATAACGGAATATGCGACACATGCCTTACCCGTTATGCGACCGATTACGAGGCGCTTGAAAAGGCGAGTAATAAGTGCGGCGGCGATGATAGGCGTATACCCGAGTTGGCGGCAAGCGTATTATCGGACGAGCAGATAAAAACCGCTTTGTTTCAATACATAGAAAGAAACAATGTTGATTGCAGCGCGTTTATTAAGGATGACAGAGGCTGGTTTGCCGACTTTTTGGAAGAAGAAAAAGAACGGGGGACACAGGTATGACCGAGAAAGAATATCGCTCGCATCCTGCAATAAGCCGATCAGAGCTTTGGAAGATAAGAGAAAGCCCCGAAAAGTTCAAGTATTTAAAAGAAAATCCGACAGAACCCACTCCCGCCCTTATTTTCGGACAGGCATTTCATAAGCTGGCGCTGCAGCCTGAAACCTTTTCGGATGAATTTGCCGTAATGCCGCAGGTTGACCGCCGCACAAAGGACGGAAAAGCAATATGGGCGGAGTTTTGCGAGCAGTCGGAGGGAAAGACCGTTATAACCAACGATGATTACACAAAGGCAAAGGATATGGTTGATTCTTTGTATAAAGCGTCGTTTGTAAACAAGCTTCTGTCCGGCGAAAGAGAAAAGGAGTTCTTTTGGCGTGACGATTTAAGCGGGGAGGAATGTAAGTGCCGCGCTGACTGCGTTTCGGAGCTTGGTGCGGTAAATATAATCGTCGACCTTAAAAGCGCGTCAAAGGCAGATTTAGAACACTTTACAAGGGACGCAATCAATTACGGCTATGACTTTCAGGCGGCTATGTATACCGAGGGTGTGGAGAAATGCACCGGTAAGAAATACGCCTTTGTGTTTATAGTCATCGAAAAGGATCCGCCGTATGCGGTTAATGTTTTACAGGCGGATGATATTTTTGTCAAAAGAGGCAAGGACATATTCAGAGAGCTTATCGGGATATATCACGATTGCAAAACAACGGGCGATTGGTACGGTTATCTCGGTAAATACACGGTAATAAACAGCCTGAGCCTTCCGGCTTGGCTTGCAAAGGAGATTGAATAATGGATAACAATGAAATGACGGTTGTAAACGCGGAAAAAGAAACCGCGCTTGTATCAGATAACGTATGGACAAATAAAGAGCAGTTTAATCAAATGCTCCGTTCGGCACAAATGTTGTCACAGACAAGTATAATTCCGCAGTCTTATCAAGGCAAGCCACAAGATTGCTTTGTAGCGATTGAAATGGCGAGCCGTATCGGCGTTAGTCCTATGATGGTAATGCAGAATATGTATGTCGTTAAGGGAAAACCTTCGTGGTCCGGACAGGCTTGTACTGCGCTTATAAACGCTTGCGGCAGATTCAGAGATATAAGACATATCTATACAGGGGAAAAGGGAACCGACAGCCGCGGGTGCTATGTAAAAGCAATCCGAATCGAGGACGGCGAGGAAGTCTGCGGAACCGAGGTTACTATGAGTATGGCAAAGGCGGAGGGCTGGACTTCAAACAGCAAGTGGAAGAATATGCCGGAACTTATGCTTGCATACCGCGCGAGCGCTTTTTTTGCCAGAGTCCATTGTCCGGAAGCCTTAATGGGAGTACAGACCACAGAGGAAATACTTGATGTGGCTGAAAGACATACGGTAGCCGAGGAGCTGACGGCTGCTCTTAAGGAGGAATAAAAGTGCCTAAAGACAATCTTGTATTTGAAGTGCACCGCACAGAGCCTGTGGGCAATGTGGTGCGGATAAATGATAAAACTCGAAAAATTGTTAATCAGCTCCGCAGAGAAACAGGCTTTTCGGCGACACGAATTATTGAGATGTGTATGGAATATGCCTCGGAAAATTACGAAATAAAAGAGGTGGAATAAGCTTTGTTTAATCTTGTTGTGCTGACCGGGCGGCTTACCTCCGACCCGGAGCTTAAAACCACGCAGAGCAATGTTTCCGTCACCTCCTTTTGTATTGCAGTGCAAAGGCGGTATAAATCGGGCGAGGAGCCGATAACCGATTTTATTAACATCGTGGCTTGGCGAAACACGGCTGAGTTTGTTGCTAAATACTTTAAAAAAGGCAATATGATAGGCATTGAGGGCAGCATTCAGACCCGAAAATACACCGACAAGGACGGGAATAACCGTGTTGCTTTTGAAGTGCTGGCAAGCGGTGTGCAGTTTGTCGAATCCAAACGGAGCAGCACCGATGTCAATATTGCGGGGGCGGCGGAGGACCCGCTCAAGGCTGTTTCGGAGAATTTACAGAACGCCGGATTTGAACAGGCAAATATGTCCGACGATGATTTACCGTTTTAATGGGGTGTGAACATGAAGTTTATTATATGCGACACAAGGCAGCAAGCCGGTAAGCACGATAAAAAGCATGCGCAAATTGCCGGGTGCGGCGTTCACATCATGACTTGCTGCATGCCATGCGGCGACTATTGCTCATTTGACAGACTGTCGGACGCGGCAAAGAAAAAGGTGACCGAATTATCATATCAGTACGGTATGGGGTTTAGTCCAAAGCCGAGGCTTCGGAAGGAAGTAAGCACCCTGCTGCTTTCCGAAATGAATGTTTCTGTAGATACGAAGCAAGATTTGGAAGAATTAAGCCGTAATCTGATGAACCGTTCCGACCATTCCCGCTTTTGGAAAGAAGTACGCAAAGCAAATGAAAACGGTATAAAGCTCATCATATTGTGTGAGCATGGCGGACAGATAAAATCCATACCCGATGTTGCAAAATGGCACAGCAAATATTCCCCGGTATCGGGGCGTGCGCTCATGGAGGAAATATACCGCGTACATATAGCCTACGGCGTAGATTTTGTTTTTTGTGATAAGCGAACCACCGGCAAAAAAATAATTGAACTGCTGGGCGGTGCTTTATGAAATATGATACCGAAAAAATCCGTTTGGCAAATCCGCTTAAGGAATGGCTTGAAAGGTACGGAATAGAAATTAATCGCAAGGGCTTTGCGAAATGCCCGTTTCACAGTGAAAAAACAGCATCGTTAAAAGTTTATGCGGATAATACATACCATTGCTTTGGCTGCGGCGCTCACGGTGATGTAATAAGCTTTGTAATGGCTGTGCAGAATGTGCCGTTTGAGGATGCCTGTGCCTTTTTAGACAGGGATATATCATATTCGGAGCAGCGCAGAATCGACCGCATAAAACGGAAAAAGGACAGCGCTGCCGACAAACGCGAAAAAGCCCGCGTTGATTATTGGAACGCATTTGATGATTGGAAGCTTAACGAGGATATTATCTCGGCATACAAGCCTTCGAATGCGTATGAAAAACCGAACGCAATGTTTTTGTCGGCGCTGGCTGTCAGGGGCATGCTTAACCACAAATTAAGCGTTGCGGAATCCGAATATGCGACGAGGGGGTGAAACGATTGGGAAAAATAGATTTCTCCGGCTTGACCGCGAAGGAGCTGTACGGCGAGGACATCATTTGCAGAATAATGGACGAGCCCGACCCTCTTATTCGTGAACAGCTCGGCTTTGATTTAATCGACCGTGCGGCGGAGTTCGGCAGCGAGATAAAAAAGCGCGTGGAACGAATGTTAAAAATCGCTGAAAGAGATATGGCGGCGAGAGCCGATGAACGCAAAAAAAGTGAGAAACAAAAGGCTTTTGAGCGAACAACGGAATTCGGCGATAAATACCCCGAAATGCGCTGCGGAAACTGGATAGCAAACATGGACGGAATATACAATCCCGACGCCATGCCGGATAACCGTGTTGCCTGCCCGCACCCGATACTTCCCGCCGAAATCATCACCAATGTTGAGGACGGAATGCAAAAGGTAAGACTGGCTTTTTGCAGACAGGGGCGCTGGCATGAGCAAATAGTCTCAAAGGCGGTCATAGCGCAGCGCAGCAAGATTCCCGAGCTTGCGGTATGCGGCATAGCGGTCACAAGCGAAACGGCAAAAAGCCTTGTAAAATACCTCGCCGAGGTTGAGCAGCTGAATATCGAAACGATACCCGAGGTCAGAGCTACAGCCAAAATGGGCTGGTGCGAGGACGGCTTTATGCCCTATACTTCGGCGCTTGCCTTTGACAGGGACGGACGGTTCGATACGGTGTTCGATACCATAACGAGCACCGGCAGCCGTAAAAAATATATGGACTTTATTTTGTCCGTCAGAGCCTCGGGCAGAGTAGAGCCGCGCCTTGCAATGGCAGCAAGTCTTGCAAGCGTGCTTGTAAAGCCCTGCGGACTGCTCCCCTTTTGGGTCGATATATGGGGCAGAACAGGCGGCGGTAAATCAGTTTGCGGTATGGTGGCGGCAAGCGTGTGGGCAGACCCGGAAATCGGCAAATTCATATCCAATTTCGACGATACCATATCCGCATTCGAGGCTAAAGCGGGTTTTTTCAACAATCTGCCGTTTATCATAGACGACACCGCAAGGGTAAGAAGAAATTTCAAGGATGATTTCTCGCAGCTCATTTATCAGCTTGCAAGCGGCGAGGGCAGAGGGCGCAGTAATACAAAGTTAGGTCTTGCCCCGAAAAACACTTGGGCGAATACAATAATTTGCTCGGGAGAGACGCCGATTATAACGGATCAGCTGCAGGGCGGCGCTGTTAACCGTGTGCTTGAGTATGAGACCGACGACGGCGACATATTCCCCGACGGACAAGCAGCGGCAACGCTTTTAAGAAACAATTACGGCTTTTTAGGCAGAGAGTTCGTGGGTGTAATAAGTAAGCTCGGCACCGAAAAAGTGGCAGAATTTCAACGGGATTGTTTTAAGGCTATTCGCAATGACGAATACGAGGATAAACAGTTAAGGTCGCTGTCGGCTATCATAGCGGCTGATTTAATAGCCACGGAATACATTTTCAAGGACGGTAAGGCGCTTTCCTTTGATGAGCTGAAAAAAGCACTCACGGACAAGCACGCGCTGTCAGAAAACGAACGCTGCTATGCTTACATAATAAGCGAGTGTGATTCAAACAATTCTAAATTCTATAAAGGCGATTTAAGCGAAATATACAATGAAGCCTGGGGCAGAGAATACTTTGACAAAATTGCGGGTAAAAACTGCTATGCAATTCACACCAATATATTCAAAAAAATTTGCAAATCGGGAAATTTCAATCCCGAAGCGTTTATCTCTTGGGCATTGAAAAATGAAATATTGATAGGAGGTTCAAATAATATGCCGACGAAAGTCGTTAAATTTGGGCTCGCGTGTTCAAGATGTTATGTTCTGGTTCGACCGGACGAAGTCGCCGAAGAATAAAAAAGTTACAAAGTTACATTGGTTACACGGGAAAAGGGCACTTATATACGCACAAAAAAATTTTTAAAAAATAAAAACGCCCTTATATGCGCGTGCGAAAATCGTGTAACTTTGTAACCAACGCCCGCAACCCCTTTGTTTATGCGGAAAAATCGGTAACAAGTGGGTTGTTACCCGGTTTCACTTTTAATGATTTTTGTAACTTTAAGGAGGAAGCTATGACCGAACAGCAAAAATTGGATGAATACGAGCGCTACAAAAAATATTTGTATATGCAGTCGCTCTCGGATAAGGAATACGAGCAGAAAATAAAGGCGAAAGCTGAAGAATTGAAAATTTGATTTCAGAGGTGAAACGGCTATGACCGAAATTATGAAAACAAAAGCATTTAAGCGCCGCGGCGGATGTGATGAGGATTGCATGAATTGTCCTTACCCTGATTGCTACAAGCCTACGGAGAGCATTAAATCCGACAGGACTTACGCAAAGTTTATTTGCGACCGACCGAGCAAGGAAAAATCCGCGCCACATATGTTTACCGTTGAGTTAGGCGGTGCGGGGACTAACAGACCTAATTTATCAAGAAAATTTTATTTATGAGGGATGTACTATGATAAATTTCATAATCGGACTAATAATCGGCGCACCGATAGGCTTTGCGATATGCGCTATAGTGAGCGCCAACGGGAGGGATTGATATGAAACCAATATATGAGCCGAAAGGCAAAGCAAAAGAATACGGCGACTATGCGCTGAACATCTACACAGGCTGTCCGCACCGCTGCTTTTACTGTTTCGCCCCGAATTTTCTGCATAAAGACCGAGAGGCATTTCACGCAAATGTAGAGCCGAGGACCGATATAGTCAAAGCAACGAAGCAACAGCTTGAAAAAGAGAAGATAACCGGGAAACTTATTCATCTCTGCTTTACCTGCGACCCTTATCCGACCGGCTACGATACAACGCCTACGAGGGAAATAATCAAGGCTATTAAGGAAAGTGGAAACAATGTGCAGATACTCACCAAAGGCGACGGGAGCAGAGATTTTGATTTGCTCGATGAGAACGATTGGTACGGCATTACACTTGACGGTATCGGGAATGGAAAAGACCCTTTGTGGAAAGCGAGAGTTGACGCTCTTGCGGAGGCGCATAGCCGAGGCGTTAAAACTTGGATTTCTTTCGAGCCTGTAACGAACGAAAGAGAGTTTTTTATCAATCTGCACTTGGTAGCGGCGATTGCCGATAAGGTGAAAATCGGAAAACTGAACTACCACAAGTCAGATATAAATTGGGCGGAATTCGGAAGAAAAGCCGAGAAGCTTTGCGAACGGCTTGGTATTGATTATTACATCAAAGAGAGCTTGCGGGCAGAAATGGAGAGAAAAGTATGACAAACTATGAGCGTATAAAGGCAATGAACGTGGAAGAAATGGCGGAGTTTATAAACCATTGTGAAAATGCCCCGTGTCAATGTTGTAATTATAAAGGCAATCTATGTGGAGACGGCACAAATACAGAAATGTGCAAAAATGAAATTTCAAACTGGCTTAATTCGGAGGTAGAAAACGGAAATGTTTGATTATGAAGCACCAATTAAAATAATAATGCAAGAAATGCAAGCACCACAAGAAAATCAAGTATATCAAGCCATCCAAAATATTGGAGTAGATGTTGACAAGGAAGAATTACTCAAAGCATTAAGTTATGACCGAAATCAATATGAAAAAGGTTATCGAGCCGCCAAAAGCGAAATTGTACATTGTAAGGATTGCCGATTAGCAAAGGAGAGCAATCACTTTGACGGATGGTATTTTTGCAAGAATAATCAAATGACGCACCAACCCAACCATTTTTGCAGTTATGGAGAAAGGAAAGATGAAAATGTTTGATTTTGCTGAAATCACCAACGATATGTCAGAAATTGAAATTTTAAATTACTATCGAAATCTGTATTACACAGAACCTCAGGTTACAGAACGCGGGATTGTCGCAAATGCAATTAATGATATGTTTGACCTTATCAACCGTCAAAGGGCGGAAATTGAGAGGTTGAAAGAATGCCCGAAATGTGTTTATGAGTATGACGGTGAAGTAATGGAATATTGCGTACAATCGCCTTGCTCGAATTTCAAAACCATTGAGCAAATCAAAGCCGAAGCATATAAAGAATTTGCGATGAAATTACAAGCATTCTGCAAAAGAATAATAGCACAGAAGTGGAATGAAAAAGCTGCTCCTATTTCGTGGTCTTACGCCTACGCAGATTTTATTGATGATATTGACAATCTCTTAAAAGAAATGGTTGGTGAGGGAGAATGACAAACGAAGAAGTGATAATTGACATTCGTGAAAACATACAGCCTATTATTGGCGGCAAAAGTTTAGATATAGCTATCTCTGCCATTGAAAAGCAGATACCGAAAAAGCCAACTAAAACAAGAAGTGAAATAGTATGCCCGACTTGTAAAACATTGGTGGGTTCAAGCCCTTATTGTAGATATTGTGGTCAAGCTTTGGATTGGGGGGATACCAAATGAAAAGGGTAGCAATACCAAAGAAAGAGATAAACGAATCAGGGCATTTGTATGGTGATTGTTTTGGAGTTACCTTGTATTTGCAGATAGACCCAAGCCAAAAATGGACTATAACAAATCAGGGTGGCGGATATGTAGTTTTAGCAAAGAAAGGACAAAGAATAAGACTTACCTATGCCGCTTTTAATAGATTGTTTGACGAGGTAAGGAGTGATACAGAATGAGTAAATGTATTGATTGCTTGCATTATAATATCTGTACTTTTGGTAAATGCGATATTATTAGCGGCTGTCCCTTTTATACCAACCGTTCCGAATGGGTGCATTTGCCGTGTAAGGTGGGTGACAAGGTATATCAAACAGACGGAATTAGAACATATGAAAGCACTATCAGAGAAATTGAAATAAGTTCTACAAATACAGTCTATTGCACAGAAAATATAGCGTTTGACGAGAGAGCAATCGGCAACAGCATATTCCTTGCCCGAGAAGAAGCAGAGAAAGCATTGGAGGGGATGAAATGACACCACCTTGCAATAACTGCTCCGACCGCCATATAGGCTGTCACGGCGGCTGTGAACGGTACCTCGCATATAAAACAGAGCGGGACAGGCTGTTAGACGAGCAGCATAAAAACTCACAGGTTAATCGGGATATTATGCTGACGAGGGATAATTTCTTTAAACAAAGAGGGAGGGGTAAATAATGGCGAATAAATCAAAGCCTACACCGACATACAATATTTCGCTTGAAGAGTTTTGCCGGGCATTGGATAGGTACAACGAGAAGCACGGCACCTGCTACTCTTACGGGCAGATGACCTACTTAATTGACAGCGGGCGTATATCCCGCAAAGAATTTTTAAAGCACTGAAAGGAGCAATACCGGTATGACGCTTAAAGAGCTTTCGCAGCTTTACTACCTCAACCGAGAAATAGAAGATTTGAAAATTAAAATATCCGAGTTAGAAGACAAAGCTACCGACACCTCGGCAAAAATAACGGGTATGCCGCACGGCGCGGGCGCCGGGGATAAAATAGGGCGGGCAGTGGCGGAGCTGGATTATTACAAAGCAAAGCTTACAAACCGCCTTGAGCAGTGCCGCATAGAGCTGATTCGATTGAACGATTACATATCCGCTTGCTCTGACAGCCTTACGCGGCAGATACTCACATATCGTTTCGTGAATGGGCTTTCGTGGAATCGGGTAGCGGCAAGTGTAGGAGGCTCAATGACCTGTGAGGCGGCAAAGAAAATTGCTTACAGATATATATGCGATAATTAAATTTGTCCCCAATGTCCCGAATTGTTCTGTTATACTGGTATTGTAAAATATTGCGAAAAGCAAAGCGTCTCTTTGAGGCGCTTTTATTATACCCGAACGGAGAGGAGACAAATGGAGAATGAGACAAACATAGATTTAAAGCCGCGGGAGCGGAAATTCTGCGAGGAATATTTAAGGCTCGGTAAAAAAGAAGCCGCGGCGATTGCGGCGGGATATACCGAAAAAAGCGCACGGAACGCGGCGACAAGGCTGATGAAAAAAGATGAGTGCCTCGCGTACATACGCGCGATACAAAAACGCGCACGCGAGGAGCTTAACATAGACGATAACTGGGCGGTGCTTAAAGCCATAGATGTTTACAATCGCTGCATGCAGGCAGAGCCGGTTATGAAATGGGATTACGACAGTCACGAAATGGTGGAAACGGGAGAGTATGTTTTCGATAGTAAGGGCGCCATGAAGGCACTTGAATTTTTGCGGACTATGCTGGGACTCGGTGCAGACGATACGGATAAATTAAAGCTTGCAATAACCTTTGTGGACGATTTAAAGGACGATAACAATGTCGGCGGAAAAGAAAAGCCTTAATGAGGTTGTGGGAGCGGGATACGGCGACTTTTGGCACAATAAAAGCCGATACCGTGTATTGAAGGGCGGCAAAGGCTCCAAAAAATCTACCACGACGGCGCTTAATTTAATTTACCGCATTATGAAATACCCGGGAAGCAATCTGCTTGTAGTCAGGCAGGTCATGAATACTCACAGGGATTCGACCTTTGCACAGCTTAAATGGGCACAGGCAAAGCTCGGTGTTTCGCATTTGTGGCGGAACAACGTATCGCCTATGGAAATGACCTACATACCTACGGGTCAGAAAATACTATTCCGCGGCTTTGATGATGTTTTAAAGCTTGCCTCTACAACTGTATCGACAGGCTTTTTGTGCTGGGTATGGATCGAAGAGGCGTTTGAAATAGCGGATGAGAACGATTTTGACAAATTGGATATGTCGGTGCCGAGAGGCGCTATACCCGATACACTTTTCAAGCAAACTACGCTGACCTTCAATCCTTGGAGCGCGGAGCACTGGTTGAAAAAGCGTTTTTTCGATAAGCCGGACGAAAATGTATCGACATACTCAACGAATTACCTTGTAAACGAATGGCTTGACGAAACCGACCGCTCGGTATTTGAGAGAATGAAGCAGGAGAACCCGCGAAAATATGATGTTGCGGGGCTCGGAAATTGGGGCATAGCGGAGGGGCTTGTGTTTGATAACTGGCGCATAGGAATACCGGATATACCTGATTCCGATAAATGGAAATGGCGGAGCTTTTTCGGGCTTGATTACGGTTACACGAACGACCCGACGGCCTTTATAGCCTTTAAAGCAAACCCGATTGACAGGCTTGTATATATCTACGACGAATTTTACTCCGCCGGAATGCTGAACAGCGATATTGCTGCGGAAATAAGGCGCAAAGGCTATTCAAAGGAGCGGATACGCGCCGACTGCGCAGAGCCTAAATCAAACGATGATTTAAGACGGCTCGGAATATCGAGAGTGCTGCCAAGCGAAAAGGGGCGGGACAGCATATTAAACGGAATTGACCGAATAAACGACTACAAAATAACGGTTGACCCGCGCTGCAAGAATACCGCCGCCGAGCTTTCGGCATACATCTATGACGAAAAGCATTTAGTAAACGGTCACAAAATGCCGATTGACACCAACAACCATTTAATGGACGCGTTCAGATACGGCTTTTACGATGTGCGATTCTTTAAACCTACAGACCCGAAAGCGCCGAGGGCAAGACCTACCGCTGCGGAGCTTGAAACAAAAAGGCTCAATGTGGGAGCAGAGGACATGCGCGGCGGCTGGAGCTGATATTTAATACGGAATTATTAATCGAAGGGAGGGCAAAGAAATGATTGAAATATTAATACTTGTTATTCTGTGGGCGCTGACGTGCATTTTATCGTGCATTGTCGGTGCGATTATTTCAAAGAAGCTTGAATATAAGCAGAGGGCGCGGGAACGCCCCGAAGCAACCGAACTGCAGCAGCGAATGGCAGAAAAAGCGCGCGCCGAATGGCGCAATATGTTGACCTATGACGGCGACGAGCAACCCGATATCGGCACGGACAGACCGTGATTGATATATAACATCCCGCGAGGGAAAGGAGACCTAACAAATGGAAAATGAAATTGTAAATCCCGAGACAGCCATATCAACGGAGGAGCAAAGCGTTACTGCAACGGAAGAAACGGCAGAAAATGCCGAGACAACCGCTGACGCTACACAGGAGGGCACGGCAGAGACAGCCATATCAGAAGCCGAGCCGAGCGATAACGAGGGCGCAGCAGAGCCCGAGTTCAGCCTTGATGTTAAATACAATAAGGCAACACGGTCATTAAGCCGTGATGAAGCGGTAGACTTTGCCGAACAGGGCATTTTCTACAATGACACCGTAAAACCGCTTTACAACAAGCTTGATTATATAGCAGCGCAGCGCGGCTGCACTATACCCGAGCTTGTGGACGGTTTGCTTGCAGGGGATGAAGATAATCACCGCAGGGAGCTTGCCGAAACGCTGGGAGCGGATAACCCGGTAATCGAAGAGCTTATGAAGGTTTACCGCAGCGAGCAGAAGGAGAAATACGAGAAGGTATTATCCGACCGCAAATCGGCGGAGGAAAACGCCGAAAAGGAAAAGCAGATAAGTCTTGAAAAAAGACTTGCCGAGGAATTCACGGAATTAAAAGCCGAATTCCCCGAAATAGCCGAGTTTTCCGCACTTCCGAAAGAAGTAAAAGCGGAAGCGGCAGAAGGGCGCGATTTATTGAGCGCCTATTTGCGTTATACGCATAATCAAAATAAAAAAGCAGCCGCAGCAGAGCAGGCGGAAAAGGCAGCAGCAAAGGCGAGCACGGGACAGGCAAGCTCTCCCGCGCAGACCGAGGACAGCGTTGTCACAGCCTTTTTGGATGCTTTTGGTGGCTCATAAAAAAAGGAGTTAAATTATAATGGCAATAAACAGTTTGGAAACAGCAAAGAAGTATACCGATGCGCTTGACAAGGCGATTGTGCAGCAGGCGGTTACGGGCTTTTTTGCGGACAATGTATTTAAAGCAAAATTTGCAGGGGCAAAGACGGTCATAATGCCGGATATTTCTTTTGTGGGACTTGCGGATTACAACCGCGACAGCGGCTTTTCGCTTGCGGGTACCACAATCGGCAATACCTCTTATACCCTTACAAAGGACAGAGGCAGAAAGCTGCAGATAGACCGTGAGGACATGGACGAAACGGGTGTTGCGAACCTCGCAGGGCAGGTGCTCGGCGAGTATGTCCGCACACAGGTTGTTCCCGAGATGGACGCATATGTGCTTTCAAAGCTTGCAAAGGTAGCAAGTGACAAATCCCACAAGACCACATACGCTGCAGCAAAGGCGGCAAGTCAGCTTGCGACCGCAATCAACAATGTACAGAGCCGCGTGGGTTATGACGAGGAGCTGGTTGCGTTCTGTGACCCGACATTCTATGCGCAGCTTATGAATTCGACCGAATTCAGCCGCAACATAGTTGTCTCTGACTTTGCAAAGGGCGGGCTCAATACCCGCGTCAAATTCTTCAACAGTGTAGCGCTCATTCCGGTAACGGAAGACCGCATGCGTGAAGAATACGACTTTAAAGCCGGTACGGCGGCTACATCCTCGGCGGCAGCTACCGGCGGCTTTGCGCCTAAAGCGAACACAGGCTACACAAGAGCGCTGGTTATTCCGAAGAAGGGTGCGAGCCTTGTTAAGAAGACCGAGACCCTGCGCATATTCACACCCGAGCAGAATATAGACGCAGATGCATACGCCTTTAACTACAGACTTTATTACGATGTGTTCGTCAAGAAATCCAAGCTTGACGGCATCGAAACTATTGTTACGGCAGGCACAGCCAGTTCGTAACAAAATATTCAAGAGCCGGGGCGCATTATGCTCCGGCTCGATTTTGAGGTGAAAGAATAATGACGGTTAAACCGACAACAGCTCCGGCGGAAATAAAAAACGAATATAAAAAAGGCACCGAATTTAAAGCGAGTATAGGTGATAAGGGCATTTTCGACCAGACAAAACGCAATGAGCGCTTTTACATCGGCGACCAGTGGCACGGAGCAAAGGCAGGAAACGAAAGACCGCTTGTAAGGCGGAACATAATAAAGCGAATAGGCGAATACAAAATGTCGGTCGTGGCGGCAGCGCCGATAACCGTCAATTACTCTGCCGACGGCATACCGAACACAGTGGATATGCAGGACGATATAGCGGCGGTAAAGCAGGATATGCTCGGTGGAGACATTCCGAACGGCACGCCGGAAGCGCCCGAAATATCCGCAATTACGGCAGCGATGTCGGACTATTTCAGAGTAACAGCCGAAAGGCTTAAATTTGACAACAAAAAGGAGCAGGTGCTGCGGAATGCATATATATCCGGCACGGGCATACTTTTTACATATTGGGACGACAGCATTGAAACGGGACTGTACGCCGATAACAGCCGCACCAAAGCTATTAAGGGCGATATAGCCTGTGAGGTGCTCGATGTTGAAAATGTGGTATTCGGCGACCCAAATAACGACGATATACAAAGTCAGCCGTATATAATAATAGCGCAGCGCAGAGATTACGAGGAAGTAAAGCGGGAGGCGCGCAAAAACGGGCTGACCGACACGGATATAAAATCGGACAAAGCAGAGGAAGACGGATACAACTCGGGAGACATGGGCGAGAACGAACCCGATGACAGCCGCAGGGTCACGGTATATACCAAAATCTACAAGGAATGGGATAAGGACGATAAATCATTTCACATTATGGCGGTGCGCGTGACCGAAAAAGCATATGTCCGCAAGCCGTGGGATTTAAAGCTTAAGTGTTACCCTATGGCAAAATTCTGTTGGGAGCGGCGCAGGTCAAGCGCTTACGGTGAAAGCGAGATAACATACCTTATACCGAATCAAATCGCGATAAACAGAGCGCTCACCGCTGCGGTGTGGGGGCTTATGGCGAACGGCATGCCCATAATGCTTGTAAACGGTGATGTTGTAACAGGACCCATAACCAACGACCCCGGGCAGATAATAAAGGCTTACGGAAGCAGCGAAGAAATGGGCAGCGCTATCAGGTACATTCAACCGCCTACGGCTATACCGCAGTATCAGAGCGTGGTAAACGATTTGTGCAGCAACACGCTTTCGGATTCGGGAGCGAATGACGCGGCACTCGGTAATCTGCGACCCGACAACGCAGCGGCAATAATACAGATGCGCGAGGCGGCAACGGCACCTATGCAGATGTATATGAACCGTTTTTATGACTTTATAGAGGATGTCGCACGGATTTGGGCGGATTTTTGGCTTAACCTTTACGGCGACAGACAACTGCGGCTTGAAGACAGAAGCGGAACGCAATACATACCGTTCAAAGCCGAGCGTTACCGCAGCCTGCTTATAACGGCGCGTGTGGATGTGGGAGCCGCCACCATGTACAGTGAGGCGGTAGTGGTTGAAACACTTAACAATTTGCTCTCGGCAGGGCTTATAAGTTTCGACCAATTCTTAGAGCGTATACCAGGCGGATTGATACCCGATGTCACAGGGCTGCGCGAGGATATAAAGGCAGCGCAGCAGGCACAGACGGACGGCGGAGAAATAACCGATGAAGAGCTTTTGACAACACTGCAGCAGCAGTACCCCGAGCAATATAACGCGCTTATGAATATGCCCGAGCAGCAGCGAGCGGCGACCCTTGCGCAGATACGCGGTCAGGCAGGCGGACAGGGAGGAGAATTTGAAACGCAGGAGGTCGGAGACATATGACGGCGGCGGATATTGAAAAGAAGGTAACAAATCTGCTCGGCTACACAAACGGCAGCGGAAATATAGCGCCGAATTCACACTTAAGGCAAAGAACGCTTACTGCAATCAATGCCGTGTATGCGGATTTGTATTATTCTCTCGGCAAGGCGGATTTTTCTCCTGCGATGTCGCCGGAGGACGAAATAGATTTACCCGAGCGTGTGCTGAATGATGTTATGCCCTACGGTGCGGCGGCGTTTTTAGCACAGAGCGAGAATGACGGAGACCGGCAGCAATATTATATAATGCTTTATAATCAGAAAAGGGCGGCGCTCACACGGAGCGAGAGCGTAGCGGACAGTATGCCTACGCCCGAATAAAAAAGCCTCGGCAGATAAATATTGCAAAATCTGTCGAGGACTGTTATGATAGATTTCGTGATAAGGTGAGCCAATAACGGATAGGCGGTTAAGTCTTGCCCCCGCAAGGGGGTGTTGCCGATGGAGTACATAATTATAATTTTGATTATAGTTTTATATTCAATCATTGCAATAAAAAAGAAATAAACCGCCCTCTCTCCAACAAGTGCGGTTTATATCTTTAAACTGAACATTGGGGGCTAACCGTCTATCGGTTCGCCTTATCCACCCTTATTATAACAACGAGAATACGATTTGTCAAGCGTTCCTTCGGGGGCGCTTTTCTTATACCTAAAAACCGTTTTTGCAGTTAAGTGCAGAGCGGTTTTTTAACTATAAAAATACGAAACGGTGGTTGACATGAAATATCCTAGCATAAGCAAGCAGCCGATGCGGTCTATAAGCATACCCGAGCTTTCGGGCGGAATCAATTTGCGGGACGGCATATCTGCCGTAAACGATAATCAGCTGACAGACTGCAAAAATATTTGGTTCAAGGACGCTATTTTAAAAACGCGCCCGGGAACGGTGCAGGACACAACGCTTGAATTTGACGGATTTCAGCCGTCAAGCGGCGGACAGGTCCATGTGAGAGATCCGCAGAAGGAGAATGCGGTAAGGGTAGCGGGCGGCAGCAGATACACCCTTATATCACAGCGCACGGATTATTACAGGTCGGCGGAATCAGGCGGGGATTTGCTTCCTTCAAATTCGCATATACAGTTCTTTTGGGTCGGCAAAACGTCAGGCGGTATAACGAGTGATCGTCTGCCCTCGATTTCCACCGAATACGGAACCGCTTTTGAAAATCATTTTGTGATACAGAACAAGAAAACGCTTTACTGCTTTGCAGAGCTTAAGAATGGTGGAGAAATATATAAGCTTGAAGACGGCGGCGACAGTTGGGTGAAGCTTGCGGATGAGGATATGTATATACCGACTGTTGTTACGCATTGTAAGGCGGGCGGCTTTGTGTCTGTCCGTGAGGAAGACATTTTCAGCTCCGGCGGCGTACTTTTCGAGGGGTATAATTTTCTCGGTTCATATTACAAAATTATAGGTTCGACATATTGCGGCGAAAAGGGCGGGGACAACCACATTATGACGTATGCGGTATTGAGGTCCACACCTGGCGACAGCGAAATAATCGGCAAAAAAGTCAAAGTTGAGTTAACGAATACATACGGTAAAAAATATGTTCATCAGGTCACCGTAAGCGATAGCGGCTGGTCTAAAGAAATTGTTTCCCCGGGAGACGGTTTGTATATGTTTTATGCAGGCGGACAGATACAATTCAAAAAGACGACCGATGATAGCGGAGAAGTGGCAACAATAACAAGCTCCGAATATGTTGAAGATAATATGGTTATAACCGCGCCTTGCTCCAATACAAAGGAAAACCTTAAAAAAGTATTCGCCATGACGCGACAGATGTGGTTCGGCGGCGATGCCGCGGGCATAAGCGGCGGCTCAAGAGTATTTTTGGGCGCCAATACCGACGAAAAGGAAAAAAGCCTTGTTATATGGTCGGGGCTTAATAATCCGCTTTACTTCCCGGAAAACTGCTATGCTTATGTCGGGAATAACTCGCAGAGTGTTACGGCGTTCGGCAGGCAATCGGATATGCTGGTTATCTTCAAGGAGCGCGAGACCTACCTCACGCAGTATGTAAGGAACAGCAGCATAACCGCCTCGGACCTTATAAATCAAAAGGTTGTGGATTATACCGCTTCGAGCGTTTATTTCCCGATAATACTGTTACATTCGGGTATAGGCTGCGACTGCCCCGACAGCATAGAGCTTTGCCGCAACCGCCTTGTATGGGCGTGCACAGACGGAAATGTTTACACGCTTTGCAATGAAAATCAATACAGCGAACGGACGATATTTAAAGTATCGGATATGATAAGCCGCAGGCTGAAAAATGAAAGCTTACACCGTGCTATGTCGGCGGATATTGACGGCAGATATTTTCTTTTCACGGACAAACATGTTTATGTTATGGAGTACGAAAGCTACGGGTATACCTATGTCGCTTCGTACAGCAAGGCAGAGGACGCGCAACTGCGCATACCTTGGTGGTATTGGGAGCTGCCCGAAACAGCCGTATGCGTACTTTCTGACGGCACGGAGCTTATTATGCTCACGGCGAAAAGCAACGAGTATTATACAAAAGATTACCCGATTTACAGATTTGAGGACGGCAGAGCAGCCGACGGGGGCGGAAATGCAATTGAGACATTTCTGCAAACGAAGATATTCGATTTCGGCGCTCCTGCGTACACAAAGAATGTTCCGCTTGTAAATATCGCTTTCGGCAATAACGGCGGCGAGCCTGTGACGGTAAGCTTTGTGAGCGAGAGCGGAAGCTGCGGCGATGAAGAGGTAACGCTTTCGGAAAGCGCGGAGGATGAGTATTCGCCCGAATTTGTTCACAACAGGCAGTTGAGACCGTCGGCTCACACGGTAACGCGGTTCGGTGTAAGACTTGAGTGCAGCGGAATTATGTCGGTCGACGCGATATCGCTTAATTACAGACTTTTAGGGGGTGCGAGATAATGAGCAGGCTCACAGAGCTTTACGATATATACAAAAAGCAGGGGACGGCGCAAAGAGACGCAGATGTAGCCGCATCGGATAAAATGTACGATACCCAGCGCCGTCAAACGCAGGATACATACGACAGGCAGATAAAGGACACAAATAATTCCTATGAGGATATGTACCGCGAAAACGCCGTACAGAGGCTTATAAACGAGCGGAAAATTGCCGAGGATATGGCGGGGTTAGGTCTTACCGATTCGGGGCTTAACAGAACGCAGCAGACGGCGGTGCAGCTTTCTTATGCGAACAGTAAAAATAAAATAGATACGAACAGGCAAAAGGCGGTAGACACCCTTGCCGCCTCGCTTGCCGACGCCGTAAGCCGGATTGACGCGAACAAGCTTGCCGACGCTGAGAAGATACGCAGCTCGTATGAGAGCAGCTGGAACTCCGCCGCGCAGAGTACATATGCTAAGGAGCTGGAGGAGCAGACAAAACAACAAAAGCAGTATTACGATTATTCGCTCAAAGCCTTGGAAAACCAACAGAAAGCCTATGAAAAACAGCTGCAGACTGAAAAAGAAAACAATTATATCATTAAAGCGAACGGCGGCTTTCTCTCTTACGGCTATAAGGGAACGCTTAAGGATAACGGTGTTGCGGTTTATTACGAAACTGACAGCAAAGGCAATCCCATAACCCGATATGTTGACCGCAATTCGGGCAAATCCACAACCATGGCAAGGGGAGTAAATCCCTATTCCACAGGGGAAATCAACAGGGATTTGCTGGATGAAAACGGCAATTATGATGTCAAAAAGGCTTTCAGCAACGGTTATCAGCCTAATAATATAGGCGGCAAAAAGATTGTGAAGGTTGACACGATAGATTTGCCGGAGGTCGGTCGCACGCAAAATGTATTTAAAACACCCGACGGAAAATGCTGGACTTGGAACGGCAGTGAAAATAAGTACGCTCGGCTCAAAAGGAGCGGCTCGGGCTGGGTATTCATTTAAGGAGCTGAAAATATGTTTGAAAAAGGGAAAGTTTACGCAAGCGGCAGTAACAAATCCTCCGACCGTGTCGGCGTTTTTCAAAAAGGAAAGGTTTATGAGGGCGGCGGCGGAAACCTCTATGATATGCAGCAGCTTATCGGCAAAACCGTAACCAATCCTACCGAAGCGTTCAGACAAAATGCGGGCGGCAATCCCATACCGCATGTGAATCCGACAAAGCCTGCAAAAAACAGCCCTGTAAGCGGCGAATTAACTCTTACCGACAAGCTTAACATCGGGAATATTTCGGAGAAGCTTCGGGCAGGTATTGATTTAAACAAAACCGAGCGTGAGACGGTATCGCGGGTAGGGCTCGACAGCATTATGAGCGGGAAAGCTGACGGGACATTTGATTTGAACGCAGCCGACAGCCCGAACAACAGAGCGCGTTTATCGCGTGTAAAAGCCATAATCGCAAAGCAAAAAGCCGGCAAAGAAATAACCGAGAACGAAAACGATACGCTTGAGACCTTTAAATTGCTTAACAATTACAAAAAAATGAGCGCTTCGGAAAATTCGGTCATGACGGGCGATTATAATGAAAATGCGCGGAAAATGAACGAAGGGCTTGCCGGAAAGCTTTATAACGACACCGCATACGGCAATAAGCATTTTAAAGTCGGCTCAAAGGAATTTACCGTAAACGAAAAGGATTCCGCGCAGGTCGCTCTCGGCAATATGCAGCAAACCAAAAACAGAATAAAGCTTTATGCAGATACAGGTGCGGAGCAATATGTAAAGGGCATTGACACGACAATCGGTGTGTTGACAGGAAAAAGCCCGAAGGAAATTGCCGCAGAACCGGACAGTGCGTATGCAATGGCAAGCGCTTTGCTGAAAGAACATTTTGCGCAGCGCGGTGATAAATTTTCTTCTGCAGTGCAGGATATTGTTACCAATATGGCAAACAATGCGCCTGCAATGATAATCGGCAGCGCTGCGGGACTGGCGGGTCTCCCTGCTGCAGCCGCAAGCGCCGTAGGCACATCATCCTTTGCCGTAACCGTGTTCGGAAACGCTTACAAAGAAGCGGTGCAGTTTGGGGCTACCGATAATCAAGGCAAATTGATTGCTTACGCTTTGGCGGATACGGCGCTTGAATGCGGTCTTGAATATCTTATAGGCGGTATTCCGGGCGTGGGCGGCGTGCTTTCGGGCAATTTGATATCCGATATTTCAAAACAATTTTCGGATGTGTTTATGAAAGCGATTGTTAAAACTGTCGGAAACGGCGCGGGGGAGTTTGTAGAAGAGGGCACGCAAACAATACTTGCGCCGCTACTTCAGAAATGGCTCTTGGGCGCAGATGTGGAAACCGTTGCGGATAATCCTCTTGAACAGTTATCGCAGGCTGCATATGACGGCTTTATAGGCTTTATGTCTTCCGTATTTATGGGTGCGGGTACGCAGCTGCAGGGAGCGGCGGTTGAGCAAAATATACAGGAGTACGGGAAAAGATATAAATCCGAGATTAAGCAAAGCAATGCGGACATAAAAGAAATTGCCCGGTATTTTGCCGAAGTGTCGGAAAAGAACAGCGATTTGCGTAAAGCTGCCGAAGCAGTGGCAAAGGGCGACACCTCCGATTTTTCGGTCGGCAATATGATGAGCCTCGGTATCAATTACTCAAAAAACAGCACGGAACAGATCTACCGCAAAGTCGGTGAATCTGTCCGCAATTCGGAAGGCGGGATAAGCGGTCTTTTGGAAAGCTATAAACTGCTTACCGAAAACGGGCTCATATTCCCCGAAAAAACCGAAGGTCTTTACAGTGATATAAGCGCCACGCTTGAAAGCGGTTTTGAGGTATCTGATGAAATGCTCGGAGAGTTTGCAATGCAGGTGCAGACATATTCGCCTCGGGCTGTTATGATGCGTGAGCTTACTAAAGAGGCTGAGGTCAAAGCCGATACGGAAACGCAGACGACTGTTAAAGAAAGCGTATTCGATGAGGTTTCCGCGCAAAAGCCGGAATATGATTTAATTGAGGATTGGGCGTATACAAGCAAGGGCAAAACAAGGCTTACAGACGAGCAAAAGAAGATTGCGAAAATCGGTAAGGCGCTCGGTTGGGATGTTAAATTTGATGCCGTGCACATAAAGGATAAGAACGGCAAAACCGTTCGCGGCGAAAACGGAATGCCGCGAAGAGCCGACGGCAGTATTGATATTAAAAACAAGCGCATAACAATCGATTATGAGAACAAGCAGCCGATACAGTTTATTTTCAAGCACGAACTGACACATTTCGGGGAAGGTTCAAATTTGTACAGTGACTTTACGGAAGCGGTTGAAAAATCAAAGCTGTTTGAAAAATGGCTAGGCGAGAAAACAGGCAAGCAGGGCAGCACCGTAAGGCTTAAAGCACAGCTTTTAAATGACATAATGTCTACCCGAACAAACGCGGGTGCGGCGGTGGACACCTCCGGGGCACGAGCTGAAATGATAGCCGATTTCGTAGGAGACGCGCTTTTCTCGGATAACGGCTCGGGGCTTGAAGGCATAATAAAAAACGCCGACACCAAGGAGCGCGGCGCAATAAGGCAGTTTTTGCATGATTTTATAAGCTATCTTAAAAAGAAAATTTCGGGCAACAGGGAAATTTCGTTTGAGATATCAAAGCTCGAAGATATGTTTAACCGCGTGTTCACCGACGCGACGGAGAAGGTCTCGAACAATAGTGATGTAAAATACAGCACCGGCAAAACATTTGATGAACAGATTGACGATGTGATAAACGGTACGCATAACCCACGTTTGGATCTGTATGTTTCGGAGACGCCTGAATATTTAATTAAACTGAATTTTTCTGACAAACCTATACTTATGAGGAACGGCAAAATTTCGGAAATACTTAATAAACATTCAGATATGTCTGCTGAAATAATAAAGCAAATTCCAAAAGCGTTGGAAAATCCATTGCTTGTTTTAAAGTCCAAAACTCACCCAAAAGACAGTGTTGTAATTGTGACCGATATATCTACCGCCAATGGCGATATGATAGTTCCTGTTTGGGCTAATCAGGCAGGCAACTATATTGACCTTGACTTAGGCGATATTTCACTTAATACCAATTTTGTTGCCAGCGCGTACGGAAGAAATACTGCAAGCCTGATAGAATATGCCGTTAATAACAACGGAATATTATACCAAAATCCGGATATAGAAAAAGTCAGCCAACTATTAGCAAGAAATGGGCTGCAATTGCCCACACCACTAAAGCTGTCTGACTCTGACATTACTGTATCACAAAATGAGCAGTATGTCAATACTAATATATACGGGGAAGAAGAAAAAAATACCTCCGGCAATCAGACGGAGAAATACAGTATTGTGGCTCTTGAAAATGGAAATACCTATGTTAAAGCGAGCCGTAATGTTATCAGCGGCGATAATATATCTGCGTGGCGTAAGCAAATTACAAACTTTTTTAATGAACTGCTGGACGGTGAAAAAAGCCTTGACATCAGCACGATAGACGGCGATGTGCTTACTATAACAAAATCGGAAACGGCGAACAAAGCAAGAGATAATTTCAAGCAAGTGAACGGTCAAAAAGTTCGAATGTCTGCCGATGAATTTCGGGTTAAATTAAATGCCGAAGCTCACATTGATGAAATAGCCGAAACATCTATAGGCGTTAAAAATAAAACCGCCGATACAAAATCACACGATTTTGCAAGCAACGGTTTTACATACAGAACGGCATATTTTCAAGATTTCGATGGCACATATTACAGGCTTCGGCTATCTGTCGGCAATAACGGAACTGTCGCGACGGTTTATAATGTCGGTAAAATAAACAAAGATAGCTTACCTTCACACACTAAAATAGTGGCGCTGGTGGGGTCAAAGCCCCTTGGTAAGCTATCTGATAACAGTATATCAAATAATGATACATCTGTCAACACTAATATATCCGAAAATACGCAAAATGATACCGAAAAATACTCAATAGAAACCGAAAGCACCGACAAAACCGAAGATTTTGATAAAATTGCCGACCTTGTAAACCGTTACAACAACGGTGAAATATCAAAAAATGAGTATTATGAGCAAATGCGCGAAAAGTGGCGGGAAGCCGGGGAAAAATACGGCACAATACCCGAGGGAGAAAACGCTGCGGAGGATTATGGTGTTCCGAACGCCGCAAAGGACGGAGCGCCGACAAGAAGATATGTCCGTACTGTTCTTGAAACAGGAAGTCTGACCGACAGCATGAAAGACCAAATAGGCGCGGAAATACTGCAGGGCAATTTTTCGTACTCGCCGATATCGGATGAAAACGCGATTAAGAGCGCAGACAAGGCAATAAAATCGGGCGAAGCCGAAAAGCGTTGGAAGGCTGCGATAGAAAGCAAAAACATAAGCAAAAAAACCATCGCGATAGGCGAACGGCTGCTCGCCGATGCCATAAAAGCAAAGGACAACGCAAAGGTATTAGAATTATCCGCTGAGTTGTCCGATGTCCTTACCCGTGCAGGACAGGTGGTGCAATCGGCAAGGCTCTTGAAGCAGATGACGGGTGCGGGACGGTTAGTGGCGCTGCAAAGAACGGTGCAAACGCTCAATGCAGACCTTGCAAAGCGATTCGGAGACAAAGCGCCTGTGATACAAATCGATGAAAATGTCGCGCAGATAATGGCTGAATCTCAAACCGAGGAGGAAATCGAAAGAGCTTACCAAGAAGCCATGCAGGACATAGCAGACCAAGCCCAGCCAACACTCCTTGACAAATGGAACGCCTGGCGGTATTGTGCTATGCTTGCGAATCCGAGAACGCACATAAGAAACATTGTGGGCAATACGATATTTATCCCCGCGGTCAGAACAAAGGATGTTATTGCGACCGGAATTGAGCGGATGGCGCAGCTAGGAAATTCGGAGGTTGAACGCACAAAGGTTGCCGCCGTAAAGAAAGAATACAGGGAGTTTGCAAAGAATGACGCAAACAGCAAAGAGGTAAAGGCTTTACTGAAAGATCAAAAGTACGATGAACGCTCACAGCTTTACAAGATGAGGAGGACGTTTAAAAACAATGTCTTTGAATTCCTTACATCGTTTAACGGTAACTTGCTCGAAGCTGAAGACCTTTTGTTTAAAAACCGTCACTACATTCACGCGCTCGGGAGCTTTTTGCAGGCGAGAAAAGCAGACCTCAACAATGTGAGCGAATCGCTGATGTTCGAAGCCCGCAGCTATGCGGTAAAGGAAGCGCAAAAGGCAACCTTTAACGATGAAAGCGCTATTGCCAATTACCTTAAAAGCATAACGCAGATAAAAGACAAAGACACCACGGCATTAAAGGTCGCTAAAATTGCCATAGACGGTGTTATTCCCTTTAAGCGCACGCCCGTGAACATTATAAGGCGAGGAATTGAATACAGCCCGATAGGTCTCGGCAAGGCACTCACGGCAGGCTTATACGATGTTAAAAAAGGAAAGATAAGTATATCGGAATTTGCCGACGGTCTTGCGGCGGGGCTTACGGGTACGGGAATATTTGCGATAGGTCTGCTTTTATCCGGGCTCGGCTATGTAAACGGCGGATTCGGCGATGACGACGAAGATAAATTCAAGAAGCTTAACGGTGAGCAAGAGTATTCAGTGCGGGTGTTCGGAAAATCGTACACCATAGACTGGGCAGCCCCTGCTTGTATACCGTTTTTTATCGGCGTCGAAACTGCGAATTCGTTTAAGGACGGCGATGGTGTGAAGCTTTCCGATTTTACGGGTGCTTTGTGGAATTCTCTTGAACCGGTGACAAATCTTTCAATGTTAAGCGGCATTCAGAATACTATATCCGCCGCCAAATATTCAAGCGCAAGCGAGACGCTCGCAAGCATAGGCGAAGATATTGCGCTTTCCTATGCCATGCAGGGCATACCGTCATTGGCGGGGAGCATTTCAAGAACGATTGACCCGACGCAGCGCTCTTGGTATACGGACAAAAATTCAAGTATAAGCAAATTCGGGCAAGAGGCGATCAATAACATTGAATCGAAGATACCGGGCGTTTCGTATTTCCAGGCGCCGAGCATAGACCAATGGGGCAGAATTAAAAAGCGCGGGAAGCTCGCAGAGAGGCTGACCGAAAACTTTTTGTCTCCGGGCTATTATTCGGATATTGAATACGACGATGTCAATTCGGAACTGAAACGAATTATTGAAAAGACCGGCGACACAAAGGTTGTACCGAAAAAAGCGCCGACATCTTTCAATGTCAACAAAAAGCAAAAATTCCTTACCGCAAAGGAATATACAACCTTTGCCGCGGCTAAAGGTCAGATGTCTTTTGATTATGTAAAGGAATTCATTGAAACACCCGCTTATAAGAAGCTCACGGATGAGCAGCGAATCGAGGTTATCTCCGGTCTGTACGAATATGCCGGAGCGAAGGCAAAAACAACGGTTTCGGATTATGACCTTATGAAAAGCTATAAGACGGTAACAAACCTCGAAAGAAACGGCACATCGGCAGTGTACTACTACATAAGCAGGGCTTTGAAATAACGGCATTTTATAAACAAGAGCGTACCTTGACGGGTGCGCTTTTGTAATACAAAGGAGGTCATATAATGGCGGTCAGAAAATTTGAATTTACGGTAAAGGAGGACGGAATAACGCCTGCAACCGAGCAGCGGGCAGGTATACAGAGTGAGCACGGCGCAACGCAGCTTGTTTTCAATATCGATGACAAGCTGTATGCAAAGCTGCTGACCGAAAAAGGCGGAAACAGCCTCGTATACCGCTTTGATTGCTACGACAATGTAGGCGGCACGGTGCGAAGCGACACAAAGGCGCTTGAAAGCCCGAAAGTGAGCTTTGACATCGGCGAAAATCTCACGCGGCACGGCGGCAGAGCGGCGGTATACCTGATTGTTTCGGTATACAACAGCGATAACAAAACCGAGCTTGAGTTGCTTTCATACCCGGCAAAGCTGCGGTTTGAAAGCATTCCGCCTGCGGGGAGCGATAACGGTGAGGAGCGGAAAAGCTTTTCCACGCTCGCGGAGGTTGCAAAGAATTCGGCGGAAAGCGCTGCGGCTTCGGCTTCGGCGGCAAAAACAGCGCAAGACAAGACCGCGCTGGCGCAGCGGGCGCTTGAATGCGGAAGCGAATTCTTTTTTGACGGAGGGGATTCATCGGGGCATGCAAAGGTTGAATTTGTGGTCGACAGTGAATTATCGGAAAGCAGCGAAAACCCAATCGAGAATAAAGCGGTAGCTTTGAAGTTTAAGGAATTAAGCGCCCTTATCTCTTCGGCGGTCGCCGCCGCTATTGCCGAGAAAAACGAAAGAGACCACCCAGTAGGCAGTTTTTTTGCAAGCACCGAGAATATAGATCCGGCCACACTTTACGGCGGCACATGGGAGCGCATAAAGGGTGCGTTTATATGGGGCATTGAAGACGGCGAAGCAGCAGGCTGCACAGGCGGAGAGAAGGCTCACATGCTGACGGTTGACGAAATACCTGCACACGCGCACACGGAAAACGGCGCGGTCATGGTTTGGAACACGAAAATAGGGAATGTCGGTGCAGACCCGGCGCGTAAAGAAATGGCGTCTGCTGCAATGGTGTCCCCGGCTTTAAACACCAGTAGTACGGGCAACGGTCAAGCCCACAACAACATGCCGCCGTATTACGGCGCGTATGTTTGGCGCAGAACAGCATAAGGAGGAATGATAAATGTCGAAAATATATCTTGAGTATTTCCATTTTCAGCCGCGGAGAGATACCGCCGAAAACTGGAACAAAGATAACCCGATACTGTGCGACGGAGAGTTCGGCGTGGTGACCGACAGCACGGACGAAAACTGGCTGAAAATTGGAGACGGAGTTACACCATGGAAATCGCTGTCATTCAGGAAAGGTCCGAAAGGCGACACCGGCGCAAAAGGTGAAACCGGAGCCACCGGCGCAAAAGGTGATAAGGGTGATAAAGGCTCCAAAGGCGACCAAGGTATACAAGGCGAACAGGGTATACAGGGTGAAAAAGGCGCAAAAGGTGCGACAGGAGCCAAGGGAGACAAGGGCGATAAAGGTGACGCTTTCACCTACGAGGATTTCACCCCCGAGCAGTTGGCGGCGCTTAAGGGCACTAAAGGGGATAAAGGCGAGAAGGGAGATAAGGGCGACACAGGGGATGTAAACACCCTGCAAATGAATACCGCCTGCGCCAACGCCCTCCGCGGCAGCGCCTCGGGCGAGGCGGTAAGGCTTACGGATGTATCACCGTTAGAGCACACGCTTACCGTTAAATTGAAAAGCAAAAATTTATTGCCGTTTCCGTATTTTCACTCTTCCATGCTGCAGGCGGGAATAACCTATACGGTAAATTCCGACGGCACGATAACTGCGAACGGCACGGCAACAGGACGTTCGGAATTCGTGTTAAGCGCAAATAAAAGCGATTGGGCAAGCGGTAATTATGTGTTGAGCGGCTGCCCGTCGGGCGGAAGTGTGGACACATATTCCCTGCAAACAAAAAACGGTTTCAGTGATACAGGCTCCGGGCTTCAGAAGAATGACACAGCGGAGTTTGCGAGAATTTCCATAATAATAAAAAAAGGAACGACAGTAAGCAATCTGGTGTTTAAACCGCAATTAGAATTCGGTACAACACCAACCGCATATACACCTTATACCACCGATTTTTCGGGTGTGACACTGAAAAGGTACGGGAAGAATCTTCTGCCGTATCCGTATAAAAACACCAATATTGATTATACATTTAACGGAATCAATTATAAAGTAAAAAGCGATGGTACCGTTGTATTGAACGGTACGGCGAATGAACAATCCTATTTTATACTTGCCGGACTGGTTTTAAATAAGGGTGTTTATTATTTGAGCGGTTGTCCTTCGGGAGGACAGGGTTCTACCTACAGCATATATTTTCAATACGATAATTTTTCTTACTATAAAGCAGATTACGGTTCCGGTGTTAAAATCGATATTAATGAAAAAAAGAATTGTGCTGTAGCTATAAATATCGGAAAAAATACGACTGTAAGTAATCTTATTTTTAAACCGATGTTAGAGGTCGGCAGTAAATTGACGGATTTCGAGGAGCGCCGTACAGCGGTTGCATATACTCCGGCTGTGGACGGAACCGTGACCGGGGTTACAAGCATTTCTCCGGATATGACATTTTTGTCCGATACGGACGGCATTATAATCAATGCAGAATACAACAAGGATTTAAATAAGGCTATTTCAGAGCTTTATGCGCTTGTTGGAAACAATTAAATATTTGACAATTATATGTCGATGTGATATAATTTCAAGCAGATTATCTTTACTGTAAACGGTTATATTCGAGTAATATATTGTTATCTTTCATAGGTGTTGTTTTCGGCAATACCTATGTTTGTTATTGAGGGAACGGAGCGAAACTGTAAAGGCGGGTTGCCGTAAAATGAAAAAAATTCTTATTACAGGCGCGGGCAGCTATATAGGCACGTCGTTTGAAAACTATATAAATACAAATTTTCCCGATAAGTACACGGTAGATACGGTTGATATGATAGGCGGCGGGTGGAAAGAAAAGGACTTTTCACCGTATGACACTGTTTTCCACGTTGCGGGAATAGCTCATTCGGATAACGGTAAAATAGCACCCGAAAAGGAAAAGCTTTATTATTCCGTAAATGCCGAGCTGACATCAGCCGCAGCGGAAAAGGCAAAAAGTGACGGCGCTCGTCAGTTTATATTTATGAGCAGCGCCATTGTCTACGGTAACAGCGCACCAATAGGTAAAACAAAAATAATTACTGCTGATACGCCCGTTTCACCCGCCAATTGCTACGGCGACAGTAAGGTACAGGCTGAAAAAAGACTGAAACTGCTTGAAGATGAAAACTTTAAGGTGGTTATACTTCGCTCGCCGATGATATACGGAAAAGGCAGCAAGGGCAATTATCCTCTACTTGCAAAGCTGGCGCTTAAACTGCCGTTTTTTCCGCGAGTGCAAAACGAGCGCTCAATGCTTTACATAGAAAATCTTTGCGAATTTGTCCGGCTTATGATTGAAAATGAAGAAAGCGGAACATTTTTCCCGCAAAACAGCGAATACAGCAATACATCGGAGCTTGTTGAAATGATAGCCGCCGCTCACGGCAAGAAAATCAAGCTTATAGGCGGGTTTACCCGGCTTTTAAAAATTATGAGCTGTTTTACCGGGCTTGTGAATAAGGCATTCGGGAATCTTACTTATGAAAGATCAATAAGCGACTATAAGGAAAACTACAGGGTGGCAGAGCTTGGTGACTCTGTAAAACGCACGGAAGGTTAGTATGAAGATTTTAGTAGTTACGCAGTATTTTTATCCCGAGACCTTCAGGGTAAATTCACTATGCACAGAGCTTGTCAAAAGAGGACACGATGTGACTGTACTGACCGGTTTTCCGCAATATCCTCGGGGAAAAATATATGACGGATACGGTTTTAATAAGGAATATAATCATAAATGGAACGGCGCAAAAATTGAGCGTTTAAAGGTTTTGCCTCGCGGGAAAACGCCGATAGGGCTGCTTTTGAATTGCATAACATTTGTGCGCGAGGGAAAAAAGTGGGTAAAAAACTGCACCGAAAAGTTTGACGCGGTTTATGTTTTTGAAGTATCACCCGTAACGGTGGGTCTGCCCGCCGTGGAATATAAAGAAAAATTCGGAACACCCGTGTTTTTCAATGTGCAGGATCTATGGCCCGAAAATGTTGAGGTTGTTCTCGGAATACATAATAAGCTTGTAATAAATCTGATAAATAAAATTGTCGATAAAATATATTCCGCAAGCGATAAAATACTGTGTTCCTCAAACGGCTTTGTTGAAAATATCAAAGCGCGCGGCGTTCCTGCGGAAAAGCTTGTGTTTTGGCCGCAGTTTTGCGACGAACCGGATTTCACAAACGCCGAAAAGCCCGAAATTTATTCCGATGATGATTTTAAAATAGTTTTTGCCGGTAATATAGGCGAGGCGCAGGGGCTTGATTTGCTGCTTGAAACCGCAGACCGCCTTAAAGATTGCAGCGATATTAAGTTCTATATTGTGGGCGACGGTCGCGCGCGCAAAAGATTGGAAGAAACGGCAAAAGCAAACGGACTTCAAAATGTGTTTTTCTTGGGAAAGGTTTCCGTAGATGCAGCAGACAGATATATTCATTTTGCCGATTGCGCGTATCTTTCTTTTAAGGATAATGCGGTTTTCAACATGACCATTCCGGCAAAGTTACAATCATATATGGCGTGCGGAACTCCCATTTTGGCGGCGGCAGGCGGGGAGAGCGCAGAAATAATCAAAAAAGCTGATTGCGGGTTTATAAGCACAAGAAATTCCGCAGAATTATCGGAAATTATAAAGCAAATAATTTGTTCGCGTGATAAAATTGCCGAAATGCGAAAAAATGCTTATGAGTTTTACAACCGAAATTTTAAAAAAGAAAACACCGTTGATTATCTTGAAAACATAATGTCGAATTTTGTATCGGGGAATGCGGGGGGCACATTTAACAGATGAAAATTCTTATAATGGGTTTTTCAAAAATCAAATATATGCCGTATATGAATTTTTATCTTGAAAATATCAATGCGGATAAAAATGATGTTCATTTGCTTTATTGGAATCGTGATTTAAAGCCGGAGGATGTCTCGGCATTTAGCAATATTAAGCTGCATGAATTTTACAACTTTCAGGCTGATGATGTTTCAAAGCTTTCTAAAATCGGCAGTTTTATTAAATACCGTAAATTTGCATTGAAGGTACTAAACATAGAGCATTTTGATTTTATTATAGTTCTTCATTCCCTGACAGGCGTTTTAATAGCGGATAAATTAAAAAAAAGTTATTCGGGGAAATATATTTTTGATTACAGAGATTCAACCTACGAGGGCTTTGCTCCGTTTAAAAAAATCATCGGCGATTTGGTTAAGCATTCATATGCAACATTTGTAAGCAGTGACGCTTTCAGGCGTTTTCTCCCGGCAAGCGAGTCGAGTAAAATATACACCTCACATAATCTGCTTACCGATTCGCTGAACCATAGAGATGAAAAGGAAAAATACGGCGTACCGTCCGATAAAATAAGAATAGCGTTTTGGGGTTTTATCCGTCATGAGGAAATTAACCGTGAAATCATCAAAAAGCTGTCGTGCGATAACCGTTTTGAACTGCATTATTACGGAAGAGAACAGCAAATAGCGCTTAATTTAAAGGAATATGCAGCTCAAATAGGCGCTGAGAATGTGTTTTTTCACGGCGAGTATAAGCCGGAGGACAGATATACTTTCGTAAGAAGCACGGATTTGATACATAATATTTACAAAGATCGCAATACGATGCTTGCTATGGGTAACAAATATTATGACGGATTGATTTTTTATATACCGCAGCTTTGTATGAAAGGCTCGTTTATGGGCGAAAAGTGCGCTGAAAAAGGCATAGGGTTTGAGTGTGACCCGTTTGAGAAGGATTTCGCAAAAAGAATAGTAAATTATTATGAACATATAGATTTCACGCATTTTAAGCATCAATGCGACAAAGAAATAAACGGTTTGGTGGATGAGTATAATAATGGAAAAGGATTGTGCAACAAAATATTCTCATAGCGGACTATATGATATTTTTCTTTATCTTATCATATTTTTTTTGATGGCGGTAGAGTCGTCGTTTTATTTAATAAATGTTATCAGCGGTACTATGCGACTTGTAATTTGCGGTATTATTTTTGCAGCTGTATTAGTTATTCATATAAGAAATTATATTAATTTTAAGATTTTGCTGACAGCTTTTTTTCTGATTGCATGGGCTTTTTTATTTGATAGCATAATAGCTATGAGTGTTGTGAAACAGACATACATAATTATAATTCATATATTAACCGGTTTCACCGTTTCTTTATATATTAAGAAAGGCGATTTTATAGATAAGTATTTAAATATAATATATTTTTTGGCGCTGTTCTCTCTGGTGACATTTATACTCAACCTAATTGCTCCGCAAATTACATATTCTTTCCCGGTGATTTTATCACGCAATAAGTATACATATTATAATTTGCTTTTTTCGGTTGTCACCAACAATGGCTATGTCGCAAGAAATTACGGATTGTTTTGGGAACCCGGAGCCTTCGCTTTCTTTTTATGTATTGCGCTTTATTTAGAATTGATTGTAAAGGATAACATAAGAATTCCACGCATTTTGTTTCTTTCGGCAACGATTTTCTCAACCAAATCGACAATGGGAATTATAGCTGTCGTGCTAATATATGTTATTTATTATATAAATAATCCTTTTAAAATATCTGCAAGAGCAAAATGGTTGTTGCTTTTTCTTTTAATTGCAATTATCGCTTCAATGTTTATATTACCTAAATCTTTTTGGGGAGATATTTTTGACAAATTGTTTGTTGAAGATAATTCGGGAAAGACAAACTCAAGCACACAAACAAGATATGACGCAATTTATTATATGTTAAAGGAATTTTTCAATTCTATCACTATTGGTGTCGGAATAGAAAAATTCATAATATTACAAGAAGAATACAGTAACAATATGGCAACCGCTACGATGATAAATTGGCTGGTGATTTACGGCATGGTTTGGGGCGCTGTTAATGTTTTAGGATATTTTAAATTTTTCCTGACAAAAAAAACATCAGTTGTGTCTGTTGCTGTTATATTGGTTTTCTGCAGTTTGATTGTGGCTACGGAGAATTTCCTTTTGAATCCTTTTATATATGCACTTATCGGGTATGGCTTTGGAGGTGAGCGTAATTAATATTCTGTTTATAGTAACCGAAAGCAAGTCTGCTAACGGAATATGCTGCAGAGCTGTTATGGAACAGCTTGTTTCGGAAGGCCACAATATTTACTGTATTACAAATTCGGAATATACCGATTTTCCGAAAACAGACGGTGTTTTTTATAAAACAGTTAAACCGAGGCTGACATACAGACTGTTTGCCGAATCCGAAATCACGGAGGGGATAAATAAGAAAATACGCTCATTTCTCGCGGTAGTTATAAACAAAATCAAGCTTTTTATAAGCATTCCCACATGGCCGCTTATTTCTCCGTTGTATTCCAACCGATTGTTCAAGGCGGCTTTTACAATATGTAAAAACAATAAAATAGATTGCATAATACCGGTATACACCCAGATTGATACGCTTATTGCAGCACGCAGAATCAAAAGAAAATTTCCGGATATTAAATATATTCCGTATTTTCTTGATTCGTTTTCGGGTGGGTACGGACCGAAAATTTTTTCGACAAGCTGGGTAATAAAAAGGGGAATTAAATGGGAAGATAAATTATTGCCGGAAGCCGACAAAATTGTAATGATGAAATCGTGCGAAGAACATTATAAAAAGTACTCGGCGAACAAATTTTATTATAATAAAATTTTATTTTTGGATTTGCCGCTTTTTATTCCCCGTATTGTAAACAATGACAGCAATTTCTTTAATAATGATAAAATTAATTTATTATATATAGGCACCATACCTGTGCATATCCGAAATCCCGAATACTTTTTAAAGCTTTTTTGCGAATTGTCGGGAGATGACATTGCTTTGAATATAATTGGCAGCTGCACAGCGCCCGATTTACTTTACAGCTTTTCCGAAAATGATAAAAGAATCCATATAGGGAAATCAGTAAATCATAAGACAGCACTTTCTATGATAAGCTCGGCTGATTTTCTTATAAATTTCGGTAATAACAATACGCATATGACGCCATGTAAAATTTTTGAGTATATGTCATACGGCAAGCCTATAATATCAGTCTCTCCGATAAAGGATGAACCGAGCAGCAGGTATCTTGAAAAATATCCGCTTTCATTAATAATTAAAGAATATGAGAATAATGTTGCGGATGATATTGAAAAATTGAAAAATTTTGTTTCGCAACCCCCTAAACTCGATCAATCGGAATTTGATAAGCTTAATGAATTGTTTTATCTTAATAAACCGGAGGCATTTATCAAGGTTATTAAAAAAGAGGTTTTGCAATGAAAACAGTGCTGATTAATTCCTGCAACTTCGGCAGTACCGGAAATATAATGCTTGAAATTGCCGAAACCGCTGAAAACGGAGGGTATACGGCAGCGGTCTGTTATCCGCAAAGCCGTGACAACAGCAGAAAGCAAAAGGAAAAGGATTTTATTATCGGAACTCGGTTTTCGCGTAATATACACCTGCAGCTTGCCGGGATAACGGGACTTAACGGTTGCTTTTCGTATTTTTCAACATTAAAACTTCTGAAAAAGCTTGATAAGTTTAAACCGGATATAATTCACCTGCACAACCTTCACAACTGCTATATAAATCTTTCGCTGCTTTTTAAATATATAAAAAAGCATAATATAAAAACGGTCTGGACTTTGCACGATTGCTGGGCTTTTACCGGACACTGCCCGCATTTTGATATGATAGGCTGCGACAAATGGAAAACGGGCTGTTACGGCTGTCCGCAATATAAGGAATATCCGAAAAGCCTTTTTGATAATTCAAAATATATGTACCGCCTTAAAAAGAAATGGTTTAGCGGAGTTAAAAATATGACGATTGTTACCCCGTCGGAGTGGCTGGCAAGCCTTGTTAAGGAATCATATTTAAACGATTATCCCGTTAAGGTTATTAACAACGGTATTGACCTTAATGTTTTTAAGCCGACCGAAAGCGATTTCAGGAAAAAATACGCTTTAGAGAATAAATATATTGTTTTGGGGGTTGCATTCGGCTGGGGAAGGCGTAAGGGCTTGGATGTATTTATTGAATTGGAAAAGCGGTTTGACAAAGAAAAATACAAGGTGGTTTTGGTGGGCACTGACGATAATGTCGATAAGCTGTTGCCGGAAAACATTATTTCCATTCACCGAACGCAGAACCAAACCGAGCTTGCAAAAATATATTCGGCAGCAGATGTTTTTGCAAACCCCACAAGGGAAGAAAATTATCCGACTGTTAATATGGAAGCCCTCGCCTGCGGCACTCCGGTTGTAACATTCAATACCGGCGGCAGCCCCGAAATACTTGACGAAACCTGCGGGGCGGCAGTGGCAAAAGATGATAACGATGCTATGTATAACGAAATAATACGAATTTGCGAAGCAAAGCCTTATAGCATGGAGGCATGTATTAAAAAAGCAAAGGGCTTTGATAAAAATGAAAAATTTGGAGAATATATAAGGCTATACGAGGTTTTAAATGAACAAAATTAAAAAGTTGATTCTATCAAATCCAATTACAAAAAGGATTGCCTTGGCTGCAAGGCACTTTCAATTGAGTTATAAATTATTTATAAAAACAATCATTAAATTAAAAAAATTCGAAAGAAAAGGAAAAGTTATTTTCTATCTCGGAATACCTGCACACAGCAATTTGGGGGATTTGGCACAAGGCATGTGTATAAGACGGTGGCTTAAAAAGCACTACCAAGAACGCCAAGTGCTTGAAATAGAAACAAATGCGCTTGTGAACACTCCGTTTTCATTGTTAAATAAGCTTGCTGAACTATATAAATCGGGCGATATGATAGTATTTCAAAGCGGTTATACAACCACCGACCTCGGAGGTTTTGCCGATGAAATGCACCGTGCGGTTATGAAAGTATTGCCTAATGCGGAAATGCTTATGCTCCCTCAAACAATATTTTTTAAAAGCAAGGACAATGAAAAAAGGACAGCAGAGTGTTACAACAGTATGAAACATATGCTTTTCTTGGCACGCGACCGGATATCATTCGGAATGGCAAAGCAAATGTTCCCCGACATTCCCGTTATGCAATTTCCTGACATTGTGACTACGCTTATAGGAAATTACAGCTTTAATTACAGCCGTGACGGAATAATGTTCTGCTGCCGTGATGACGGTGAGAAATATTACAGTGATGAAGAAATTTCGTTGTTGATGAATAAATGCGAAAGACTTTGCAAGGTTGCAAAGACGGATACAACAAAGGTTGGCAAAACTGCCGATATAGTCAGAAATGCAGAACACTATATAATGAACGAAATAGACACATATGCCCATTATAAGGCAGTTGTAACCGACAGATATCATGGCACTATATTGTCGTTGGCGGCAGGAACACCTGTAATTATTATTAAAACTACCGACCACAAGGTTACAACAGGCGCGGAATGGTTTAAGGGCGTTTATGACGATTATGTATATGTTGCAGACTCACTTGACGAGGCTTACGAAATTGCAAAATCTGTTTTAAATAAAGAATTGACCAATAAGCTGCCGCCGTATTTTGAAACAAACTACTATGATAAGCTGCCGGAAATTTTTAGTAAAGAAATAAGGAAATGAAGTAATGGAAATATGTGATTTGCGCCATTGCACCGGTTGCGGGATGTGTTCAAATTTATGCCCTAAAAATGCAATAACAATGAAAAAAGGCGAACACGGATTTACATATCCTCATATAGATGGGGATAAATGTATAAATTGCGGTCTGTGCATAAAAAAATGTCCCGCCAATACAGAAAAGCAAACCGAATGTACTATGAAAAATGTATATGCGGCATGGAATGTTGCCAGAGACACTCGAAAGAAATCAACTTCAGGCGGAGTTTGTTCACTCTTGGAAAATGAGAT
>ERZ857840.677-NODE-677-length-46297-cov-4.332901_pt1 | contig 46297 bp, 35 predicted proteins | sample MGYA00519760_ERZ857840 | MGnify/ENA primary metagenome ERZ857840 (study PRJEB31778, sample SAMEA3449371) | human gut metagenome | biome: human gut; feature: human-associated habitat; material: faeces | place: United Kingdom | collected 2010/2012 ... | reverse complement strand
GCTCGGCGCCGTAGCCCGCTTTATCAACGGCGGCGCAAATAGCCGCATTAACCCGAGCAACCGCATCCGGCGATTCGTCGGCGTAGGTAACCTCCATGCTGTTTTTCAACAGGTTCACGGCAACTTCGGCCACGCCATCGACCGACGCCGTGGCTTTCTCGACGCGAGCCTTGCACGCCGCGCATGTCATTCCCGCTATATCGAACGCCTGCTTCATATTTACTCCCAGCCAGCACGCCCTCGCGGACATCTTGCCTTTCAGAACCCGCCTACCCTCAGTCACGGCCACAAGGCCGCTTCTCTCGGGCAGGCGGAACCTTCAAGGCAATCTGTACCACGAGGCCGCGCTTAGTTTTTTTCGTCAGTTGGCTCTTTACGGCTACATGAATTTTTTGATGAGCCGCATGGCCTCATCGACCACCTCGACGTTGCCGGCGCGCACCTGCTCCACCACGCACGTTTCCATATGGTCTTGCAAAACGATTTCGGCGATGCGATGCACGGCCGACTCCGCCGCCGCGAGCTGCACGAGCACATCTCCGCAGTAGCGATTGTCGGCAATCATGTCTTTCACGCCATTGAGCTGGCCAATCGCACGGTTTAGACGCTTGGTCAAATCGTGTTGCAGATCATCGGCGCGCTCGGTTTCTTTATGCCGGCACGCACAGCACTGTTTCATCTCTTCGGCCATAACAACTCCGCTCTTCAAAACAAGCACACGCAAACCCGAAGCGACAAACGCACTTCCCGTTCCACAATGCGCAAACTGTATTATATACCCCCATGGGGTATATACAAGTAAAAGCTACCTCGGGTTTCAGGGTATCGGATCACGACTTAAACAAAATCGATTCAACAGACAAAGCCCCGCCCGGACAAAACCGAGCGGGGCTTGCGTTGCTTTTACATGCGGCCATACGGGAGGGGGGGTCGCCACATGGAAAGCAATAGGATTATTGAGCTATCGATTACTTGGAGCCGAGCATCTTGCCTACAACGTAGCCCTGAGTATGGCAACGGCCAAGGGAAAGGCCGGGCAAATCCATGGGATAGTCGGGGCTGCCGAAGAAGTTGCCGGCACAATTGCCGATAGAATACAGGCCCTCGATAGGATTGCCATCCTTATCAAGCACTTGCATCTCGCCATTGACGTTCACGCCATGGACGATGGTAGACAGGCGAATGTGACGATGGATGCCGTAGAAGGGGGCCTGCTTGATAGGCTTCAGCCACTTGGCGGGCTTGCCCATATCTTCGTCAACGCCGGCATCGACGAGCTCATTGTAGCGAGCAACCGTCTTCACGAACGCGTCCACGTCAGTAAGGCCAAGCTTCTTGCCGAGTTCCTCGATGGTGTCCGCCTTGAAAGTCGCAGCCAAATCGGGGTACACGCCCTTCTTCTCGCCCGGCTCCTCAGGCATGTACGCCTTAATAGCCTCGGGGTCATAGAGCTTGCCCGGCCAGTCAGCGCAGTCGGTCATATAATTCGAATCAAACACCTGCGTGTAATAGCCGTTGTCCTCTTCGCTCGTAAGGAAGTTGCCGTTGTAGGCCATGGCGCTACGTGCCTCATTGCAGAAGCGGGTGCCGTCATTTTTCACAGTCAAGAACGGCATGTCGGCCATAGAGCCCGGGCCCGCATCGAAGTCATGCTGCACCTTGGAGCCGCATACGCTCTCCATGCGGCCGCCAGCCCATACCATCATCTTCTGGCCATCGCCAGTCTTATTGGTCTCCTTGCGATCAAGATGATTCATGTCGGGGTTGTAGTAGGCCATCATCTCATCATCGTTGGTATAGTCGCCCGTCGCGACAACAACGCCGTTTTTCGCATTGAACTGCACGTAATCGCTGCCGTCTTTGCAAATGACGCCCACGACCTTATCGCCGTCTTTCACGAGCTGCTCAGCCGGGCAGGAATAGAAGATCTCCAAGCCGTCTTTGCCGTTGTAGTAATCGCACAAATCGCGCATGCCGCTACCGGTGTTGTAAGGTTTCGGGCCGAAATCAAATGCGAAATAAGAAACAGGCTGCTCGTCGATAACCGAGATGTTGCTCGTCCATTTCTTGGTGGTGTCGACGACTTGGCAGCCAGCTTCGGTCGCCTTATCCCACAACCAATGCAGAGCTTCGCCGGAATTGTTTGCCCACAGCTCGAGCTGATCGCGGTGCGAACGCCATGCGCACTGCTCGGTGAGCCACGACATCACAGCCGCCTTGCCGGCGGCACTCGTGGAGGCCTCGAGCGAGTCGCACGTATTGCCCTGAGAAACCGCCTGGCTCTCTTTCTGAATAAGCGCAACCTTCGCGCCTGCATCAGCCGCGGCCAGCGCGCACGGCACACCTGCGGCGCCTGCGCCAATTACGACCACGTCAAATTCCTTGGTCTCCTTGACGTCTTTAATGGGTTCGGGAGCCTGGAAGAAGCTCGGCAAACCGTCGGTATCTTTAGAAGCGGCAGCCGGAGCGCTCTTCGATGATCCGCCCGACGGAGAGCAGCCCGCGAGCATGCCTGCGCCGGCCGCTCCAACGGCTGCGATGCCGCCGAATTTAAACAAATCGCGACGTGAAAGTTCCATGATATCCCTCCTGTTGTTTCTCGTTGGCAGCCCGTTCCCCCCGAACAGACCACCGCCGTTCCCCTTCGGAACGCCCCAAAATCTAGGCGGAAACAGGAGGCAAAGCATCGACCGAAATCGATTTTATGGGGTTATTTTTCTATAACCCCCTATATAACCCTCGACCGACGTGCAAAAATAGCTCTCGAACGCACTATCGGGGAGGGATTGTGCCGAAGCAAACACCGTGCGATACGCATGAAATTGAACCTATAAAAAACGACAAATGCGATGAACTGGACGCAAGTCTTGCCGAAGAGCTCAGGGGCTCGCTGCTATTCGGGTACATTCCCGTGGTGCCGCTCGCTTTCTTGGGCCTCGGCATCTATCGAGCCTGGATCGAAATCGCCTTCGTGGGCACGTTCGTGCCTTTCCCCTTCAACATGGCGACGCCTCGCGACCTTTTCGACTCGATCATGGTGCTCACCGTAGTGCTGTGCGCGATTTTCGCCAAGAAACTCAAAACACTCGTTGGCCGGCGCAGCGCTCTTACGATAACGGGCATTTTGCTCACTACGTCTACGTTCCTCTCGTTTTCGGCATTCTACGCGCCGAATATCGCGACCGAGCTTGGAACGGCGTCGGGAATCGTTGGCGGCGTAGGCATCGCGTTCATGATTGTCATATGGAGCGAAATCTACGGCAGCCTCAACCCATTTCGCGTCGCTGCCTATTATTCGCTTTCTATCGTAGCCGGAGCGCTCGTCATTTATGTATATGAGGGCTTTAAATTTGAATGGCTCTTCGTTATGACGGCGCTTCTTCCGCTCGTCTCGTTACTCTGCGCACGTTCCGCACTCCTCCATATCCCGAAATCAGATCGCCCCGCTCGCCGCGAAGCGACCGAGTTTTCCATACCTTGGAAAGCAGTATTTCTCATGGCGGCATACGCATTCGCCTATGGCCTGCTAGAAATGAGCTCTTATTCGGGAGGATTCGGACCGCACTCGTCGCCCGGAACGCTCTTCGCCGCACTCGCGATTTTCCTTGGCGTATGCATTCGTGGAAAACACTTCGATTTCGGGCTTATCTATCGAGGGGCGCTGCCCATCACCGTGGCGGCATTCCTGCTGCTTCCCGCGTTCAACCTATTTAGCGAATCGGTAAGCTCCTTTTGCATTTCCGCCGGCTACACTATGCAATCAATACTGATTATGATCATCATTGCCAGCATCTGTTATCGCTATGGCGCATCGCCCATCTGGCTCTTCGGCATCGAGCGCGGCGTCCGCCAGATTTTCATGCTGCTCGGTCGCGATACAAGCCAGGCTTTAGAATCAATCGGCGTTGCCCCCGCAAACATCGAGGTAGTTGCCAGTGCGCTCGCGGTTATTTCCATCGTTGCCGCCACAATGATTTTCATGTCGGAAAAGGAGCTTTCGAGCAATTGGGGCGCCGTTCCCGTCATACCCGAGACGCAATCAATTCTCCCGACAGAGCCACGATCGAAAACGCCTGCCGAAAAGAAGCACGAACTCGCGACGCGCGTAGCGACCGTCGCGCGCGAGTATAAGCTGTCGACGCGCGAAGAAGAGGTGCTCCTGCTGCTCGGACAGCGCAAAACCGTGGGAATCATTGAGCGCGAGTTGTTCATCGCGAACGGCACAGCGAAGGCCCATGTTCGCCACATTTATCAGAAGCTCGACATCCATACGCGCCAAGAGCTGTTCGACATGCTCGGCGTCGAAACCGAGCACGAATCAAACAAGCAATCCTCGACTTCGTTATAAAAAATGCTCCGCTCGATTTCTCGAGCGGAGCATTTCCGCCTATTGCTTGAGTGAACAGTGCGCCCCAGACGCCATGGTCGATTTTCTCGAGCCAGCCGACACGCGCAACGCCACCGCGCTTCACGTATTGCGCCGCAAGCCTCACGACCCAAGCTCCACGCTGAGCCTCGTCACGCTGTGGGATCCCTCGCCCACGCCGCGCACCGCATCACCTTACTCAGCGGGAACCTCATAGGTCTGTTCGCCGGCAGCGGCCTGCCCGTGTTCGTCGGCCGCGGCCTGCGGGTTTTCAACCTTGCAGGTGTAGCCGTCGACGATATCAGAGTCGATGGTAACCTTCGAGCCCTCCATCACACGACCGGCAACAATCTCATTCGCCACGCGATCGACAACCTCACGCTGCACCAAACGCTTCAACGGACGCGCGCCATACACCGGATCGAAACCGTCGATGGCAAGCGATTCGATGGCGGCGGGTTTCACTTCGAGTTCGATACGACGATCGGCCAAGCGAGCCTGCACGTCCTTGATCTGCAGAGCAACAATGCTCTCGATGTTCTCAGACGAAAGCGGCTTGAACGTAATAACGTCATCGATACGATTCAGGAACTCGGGCCTGAAGGTCGCACGCAGGTTCTCCTGCATTGCGGCCTGGAATTCCGCCATCTTCTTCGCAAAGCCGGCGGCATCGGCCTGCATCATATCTTGAACCAAATCGCCCATCGTGGCGCCCTGTTCCTTGGCCTCTTCCTGCGCGTCGGCCGCAAAATCGCGAATCGTCTGCGAGCCAATGTTGCTCGTCATAATAATAATCGCGTTCTTGAAGCTCACCACGCGGCCCTGGCCGTCGGTCAGGCGACCATCGTCGAGCACCTGCAGCAAAATATTGAAGACATCGGGGTGTGCCTTCTCAATTTCGTCGAGCAGAATCACGCTATACGGACGACGGCGAACGGCCTCGGTGAGCTGGCCGCCCTCGTCATAGCCCACGTATCCCGGAGGGGCACCGATCAGGCGCTGCACGCTGAACTTCTCCATGTATTCGGACATGTCGATACGCACCATGGCGCGTTCGGTGTCGAACAGGTATTCAGCAAGCGCCTTCGCGAGCTCGGTTTTGCCAACACCCGTGGGGCCCAGGAATAGGAAGCTGCCAATGGGCCTGTCGGGGTCGGAAAGCCCCGCGCGATTGCGGCGAATGGCGCCGGCGACCGCCGAGACGGCCTCATCCTGGCCCACGACGCGCTTGTGCAGCTGGCTCTCCAGGTCAACAAGCTTAGCCATTTCGCCCTGCATCATCTTCGACACGGGAATGCCCGTCCACGCGCTCACGACTTCGGCGATTTCCTCGTCGGAAACCTCTTCCTTCAAAATGGCGCCGTCGCCCTGCTTGGCGTTCACGGCCTCTTCGGCCTCGGCCAGCTGGCGCTGCAGCTCGGGAATCTTCGCATAGCGAATCTCGGAAGCCTTCACCAGATCGCCCTCGCGCGTGGCCTTCTCCTCGTCAACGTGGGCCGCATCGATATCGGCCTTCAAGGTTTGCACCTTCTCGATGACGTCTTTCTCGTTGCGCCATTCGGCCTTGCGCGCATCGAGCCATTCTTTCGACGTGGCCATTTGCTTGCGTAGCTCTTCCAAACGCTCGGCGCTCGCCGGGTCGCTTTCCTTCATGAGCGCCTGTTCCTCGATTTGCATCTGCGTATATTTACGCTGAGCAGCGTCGATTTCCTGCGGCATGGAGTCAATCTCGATGCGCAGGCGGCTGGCGGCTTCGTCCATAAGGTCAATGGCCTTATCGGGAAGGAAGCGGTCGGAAATGTAGCGGTTCGAAAGCTCGGCCGCAGCGACGATCGCCGAATCGGTGATACGCACGCCGTGGTGGATTTCGTACTTTTCCTTCAGGCCACGCAAAATGGCGATGGTGTCTTCCACGGTAGGCTCGCCCACGAGCACCGTTTGGAAACGACGCTCAAGTGCGGCATCTTTCTCGATGTATTTGCGGTATTCGTCGAGCGTGGTCGCACCGATGGCATGCAGTTCGCCGCGCGCCAATGCGGGCTTGAGCATATTGCCCGCGTCCATGGACGAATCGCCCGTGGAACCAGCGCCCACGATGGTATGCAGCTCGTCGATGAACAGAATGATGCGGCCGTTGCTCTGCTTCACTTCGCGCAGAACCGCCTTCAAACGATCCTCGAACTCGCCGCGGTACTTCGCGCCCGCAACCATAGCGCCCAAGTCAAGCGCGATAACATCGTGGTCTTTCAGGCTCGACGGCACGTCGCCCGCAACGATTCGCTGGGCCAAGCCCTCGACGATTGCCGTTTTGCCAACGCCCGGTTCGCCAATAAGCACAGGGTTGTTCTTCGTGCGGCGCGAAAGCACCTGAATGGTGCGGCGGATCTCGTCGGAACGGCCGATGACCGGATCGAGTTTGCCCTCGCGCGCCTGCTGAGTGAGGTTTTGGCCGTACTGGTTCAGCGCATCAAGCTCGGCTTTGCTCTGCTGGTCGGTCACGCGGGTGTCGCCGCGAAGGTCATCGTAGGCCTCTTCGATGTTTTTGCGCGTCACGCCTGCGCCGTTGAGGATTTTGCCCGCCTGGCCCTTGTCTTCGGTGAGGGCAATGAGCAAATGCTCGCTCGTCGCGTAGGAGTCGCCCATCTTTTCGGCGGCCTTCACCGCGTTGTCAATGGCGTTCATGAGGCCTTGCGACGGAAGGGGCATGCCCATCACGCCGCCTGTGACCTTGGGTCCATTGGCGATGGCCTTGTCGACTTCACCCGAAAGCATCGCCGGGTCGGCGCCCACGCGCTTGATGATGGCCGAGATGTTGTTCTCGCCCGCATCGAGCAGGGCTTTCAGCAAATGAATCGGCTCGACCGACGACGTGTCGGCGTCGCTCGCGATGCCCATAGCGGCCTGGAAGGCCTCTTGAGCGGTTACTGCAAGTTTGTCGAGTCTCATAAAACTATCTCCTTCCTAGATGGAGAGAATTGGTTTCAAATAAAACCTGCTAAACGCTACGAGCATTTAACAGGTTGGCGCGCTAACGCACCTCGATGTTTTGCGTGCTCGCAGGAAGCATGAGGCGCGATACGCTTTCGCGCGTTTCGAGTTCATGCACGCGGTCGGCCAGGCGACGCACCTTTTTGTGCAAGTCGTCGATTTCCTCATCGCGCTCGTCGAGACGACCCTTCAAATCCAAAATTCGAATGACGCCCGCAAGGTTGATGCCCTCACTCGTGAGCTCGTTGATAAGCTCAAGGCGCTCGATGTCGGCTTGCGAATACATGCGCGTGTTGCCGCTCGTGCGCTGAGGGCTCACGAGGCCCTTTTGCTCGTAAATGCGCAACGTTTGAGGGTGCACGCCCGCCAACTGGGCCGCGACGCCGATCATATAGAGAGGTGTGTGCCTGTCTGCCATTGCTATCTCCTACACGCCTAAATGCTCGCGAACGTTTTGGCCCGCATGCTCGCAAGCCGCCTGGAAGTCGATCATGGCCTGTTCTTGCTGCTCAGTCATGTGCTTGGGGATTTCCACATGGAACGTAATGCGCAGCGCGCCGCTGCCCGAGCCCTTCACGTTCGGAGCGCCCTTGCCGCTGATTTTCAGCTCAGTGCCGTCTTGAGAACCGGCGGGAACGCTTACGCGGATCTTCGTGCCGTCGGGCGCGGGAATCACGATTTTCGCGCCGAGCGCAGCTTCGGAAACCGTAATGGGCACCGTCATGAGCACGTCGGCGCCATGACGCGAATACAGCGGATGCTCGCTGATTTTCGTAGTCACAAGCAAATCGCCGGCCGGGCCCCCGTTTGCACCCGCAGCGCCCTTGCCGCGGAAGCGCACGCGGCCGCCATCGACCGCGCCGGCAGGCACCTTCACGTCAAGCGTTTCGACGCCGCCCTGAGGGTTGCGCACGCTCACTTTCTTGGTGCAGCCGTTGAATGCTTCATCGAAGCTCACGTTCAGCGTCACGTTCATATCGCGGCCCTTTTGAGGCTGCGGCTGGTATTGCCCGCCGAAGCCAGAACCGCCGAAGCCGCCTCCGCCGAAAATATCATCGACGTTGAAGCCGCCAGCGCCCGCCACGCCTTCACCGCGACGAATGCTATCCAGAATGTCGGCCCAGCTGCCGAAGCCGCCAAAGCCCGAAGTCCCAGCGCCGCCGGCGCCGCCGCCCCATCCATAGGGAATGCGCTGCTCGTCGGCGGTTCCGTACTGGTCGTAAAGCTTGCGCTTCTTCTTATCGCTCAAGACCTCATAGGCCTCGTTGATTTCCTTGAACTTTTCCTCATCGCCGCCTGCATCGGGGTGGTTCGTGCGAGCAAGCTTGCGATAGGCCTTCTTAATCTCTTCGTCCGTGGCGCTGCGGGAAACCCCGAGCGTCTTGTAGTAGTCCGGCGTGGCTGCCAACTGCGCCACCTCCTTTTATTCTGACGTGCAATTTCTACAAAGAAGGCGAGCACTGCGCCCGCCTTCCAATACATACTATTCTGCGTCGTCGCTTTCGACTTCGCGCTTCGGACCGCCAGTGGAGATGGTGACCATTGCCGGACGAATGACCTTCTTGCCCAGGCGATAGCCCTTCTGGTACACCTGCGCCACGGTCTCGTCGGGAACGCTCGCGTCTTCGACCTGGCCTACGGCCTGATGCTCAAGCGCGTCGAACGCTTCGCCCGCGGGGTCGATGGTCTCAAGGCCATGCTTGCCGAGCGATTCGGAAAGCTTGGTCGAAATCGCCTTCACGCCGTCGAGCAGGCCGGCATCACCGTTGGCTTCGGCGTGCGCGATAGCGCGCTCAAAGTCGTCCATCACGGGAAGCAAATCGCCCATGAGCTTTTCAGCGGCACGAACGCGCATCTCGCCAGCCTCTTCGGCCGTGCGCTTGCGATAGTTGTCCCATTCCGCCTGAAGGCGAAGGTACTTATCGCGCATGGCGGCCGCTTCAGCTTCGGCCTTAGCGACGCGCTCGGCGTCAGCCACAACCGCCTCGGCCTCTTCCTCGATGGGATCAGCCTCGGCCTCGGCAGCTTCAACCTGTTCGGCCTCGGGGGCCGGGGCGGCCGCTTCAGCCGCCCCTTCGGTTACTTCATCTGCGCCGTCGATAGGAATCTCACGAGGCTCCTGGGCGGCCTTGTCTTTACCGTCCTTGCTCATGATTATTTCCCTTCGTTCTTGTCGTCGACGACCTCATAGTCGGCCTCGATGGGGCCGTCATCCTGCTGGGGAGCAGCACCCGCGGCGCCAGCGCCAGCAGCGGCAGCGTCCTGGTTGCTATAGGCAACTTCGGCCAGCTTGTAGCTTGCCTGCTGCAACTTCTCAGTAGCAGCTTTGATGGCGTCGATGTCGGTGCCCTCAAGCGCAGTCTTGGCTTCGGCGATAGCGGCCTCAACCGTGGACTTGCTGTCGGCGGGAACCTTGTCGCCCAGCTCGTTGAGCGTAGTCTCGGTAGCATTCACGAGAGAGTCGCAGTTGTTGCGAGCCTCGATCTCTTCCTTGCGCTTCGCATCCTCGTCGGCATGAGCCTCGGCGTCTTTCACCATGCGGTCGACTTCGTCGTCGGACAGAGCCGTGGAGCCGGAGATGGTAATCTGCTGTTCCTTGCCAGTGCCCAGGTCTTTAGCGGAAACGTTCACGATGCCGTTGGCATCGATGTCGAACGTGACCTCGATCTGGGGCACGCCGCGGCGAGCCGCAGGAATGCCGGTGAGCTGGAAGCGGCCAAGGGTCTTGTTGTCGTTGGCCATCTGGCGCTCGCCCTGCAGAACGTGAATCTCAACGGACGTCTGGTTGTCGGCAGCCGTGGAGTAAATCTCGGTCTTGCGGGTCGGGATGGTGGTGTTGCGGTCGATCATCTTGGTCATCACGCCGCCCATGGTTTCAACACCCAGGGAAAGCGGGGTGACGTCGAGGAGCAGAATGCCCTCAACATCGCCGGAAAGCACGCCGCCCTGAACAGCCGCGCCAATAGCGACGACCTCGTCGGGGTTCACCGACATGTTCGGCTTCTTGCCCGTCATGGTCTCAGCGAGCTGCTGGACAGCCGGCATACGAGTGGAGCCGCCAACGAGAATGACCTCGTCGATGTCGCCCGTGCCAAGATCGGCATCTTTCAGTGCGCGCTCAACAGGCTGCTTGCAGCGGTCGAGCAAATCTTTCGTGATGCGCTCGAACTCAGCGCGGGTCAGCGTGTAGTCGAGGTGCTTCGGACCCGTGGCGTCGGCCGTGATGAACGGCAGGTTGATGGAAGCCTGCGTAGTGGAGGAAAGCTCCATCTTCGCCTTCTCGGCAGCTTCCTTCAGGCGCTGCAGAGCCATCTTGTCTTTGCGCAGGTCGATGCCGCCGTTGTCAGCAGCGAACTTGTCGGCCATCCAGTCGATGACGCGGTGGTCCCAGTCATCGCCGCCCAGGTGGTTGTCGCCAGCGGTGGACAGAACTTCGAACACGCCGTCGCCGAGCTCAAGCACGGAAACGTCGAACGTGCCGCCGCCAAGGTCGAACACGAGGATCTTCTGATCTTTGTTCACCTTGTCGAGGCCGTAAGCCAAAGCAGCAGCGGTAGGCTCGTTGATAATACGCTTCACCTCGAGGCCGGCGATCTTGCCAGCGTCTTTGGTGGCCTGACGCTGAGCATCGTTGAAGTATGCAGGAACGGTAATGACGGCCTCGGTAATCGGCTGACCCACGCGCTTCTCGGCGTCAGCCTTCAGCTTCTGCAGAACCATGGCCGAAATTTCCTCGGGAGTGTATTCCTTGCCATCGATGTCGACGACGGAACGGCCGTCCTTGCCCTTCACGACATTGTAGGCGACGGTCTTGCGCTCTTCGGCAGTTTCGTCGTAGCTGCGGCCGATGAAGCGCTTCACGGAAGAAACGGTGTTCTCAGGGTTGGTGACAGCCTGGTTCTTAGCGGCCTTGCCGACAACGCGCTCGCCGTCTTTGCGGAAGCCCTCGACCGACGGAGTGGTGCGGTCGCCTTCGGCGTTCACCAGAATGGTGGGCTCATTGCCTTCCATAACCGCCATCGCGGAGTTCGTGGTGCCCAGGTCGATACCCAGAATCTTGCCCATATCTATTCAGCCCTTTCTCGTTGACGAAGCCGCGTCCTGCAGCCCCGCTGGTGGCATTGCCACCGACTGTTCTTACCTTGCGTGCTTGGGCTCGGAGCCCGCGGCTTTTGCCCTCCGCGATCTTCGCGCCTTCTTGGTACATTTGGCAATATAAAATCTAAGTGCCTCATTGTCAACTTATCTGACAATTTATTTTGCACGTTACTTAACTGTCACTTTGAATGATTATTTATATGCCCCATATAGGGAAGATATGCGAGCAATACCTACATATTGTGGTTTTCGACCGTTTTATACAACAAGAGCCCCGTTCGACGGTAACCGAATGGGGCTCTTGAAATCTCAGTGAGGGATTGTGAGGTCGGAGCTTTCGCGGCCGCACGCACCGCCGCTGTCGAAGGGTGCGCCAGCTGTCGCGCACCAAAGTTTCCGCTTGCTACCTGGCCTCGAGGCCCATCTGCAACATGTATACCTCTTCGCGCAGCTCGCGTGCATCTGCATTGGTAAGGCGGCCGGCCTCGCGCATGAGGCGAATTTGTTCGAGCTCCATCGAAAGCGCCTCGGCCTCGATGTCACGCGTTTTCGCCTTCACGCGACGCTTCCCCAAAAACGTGCCACGCACCTTGCGGCCCGTATGCGTCTCTTCGCCAGCGAGCGCAGCGGAAGCCGCCGATGCGGCATCGGCCACGGCATTTGCCGCGGAGGCCATCTTGGCCGCCAAATCGGCATCATCGGAATCGGGCGCAACGAACGGAATCGTGCCCATTTCGGAAGGCGACCCCATCACAGCCTCCAGTTGGGCTTCGCGCGCCTCGGCGGCATCGAGCACGCGCTTGCTTTCGGGAGTGACCTTCGGAATGTCGATGCCCGTTATAGCCTCGAGCTTTGCCGTGGAATCGGGTGCCACGGCGCACTTCCCTTCAGCGGCCTCGCGTGCTTCCTCGCGAGCTTCGGCGGCAGCTTCCGCCTCCACGCGAGCCACGCGCAAGCGCAATGCCGTAAGGTTAGCGTTGTATTCGCTCTTCAGCAGGCCCGCAGCATGGCGGCCTTCGGCATCGAGCGCGGGCTCCATGCTTTCCAAATACTGCAAGGCGTGTTCTTCGGCGGCAATGATGAGTTTCGACATTTCGCGCTTGCATCCATCGGTCATATTCGAACCGCGAACTTTGTCCACAATGAAGCGAACCGTCCATGTGAACGGGGCTTTCTTGCGCAAATCGGGCCGCGCTACAACCGCACCGGGAGCAACACCCGCGCCCGCCACAATGGGGGCGCCCGAGCCAAGCGTCGAAGCAAACTTCGAATGCGAGCCGCGCTTAAGCACGTCAATGCTGTGGTTGAGTGTACTCGCATAGCGCTCGCCCGCCGCGCGACTCACTTCGCCCGACGCCATTTTTTCGCGCACGAATTCGAGCTGGTCGCCCAGAACATCAATGCGCATGCCGCGCAGCGTGTCGTCGGAAACCTCGCGCTCGCGCACCAAATTCATACGATCGCGGTATGCCTGCACGGTAACGCGCGTAGGCACCGCCGTTTCGGGGGTTTCTTTCTCAAGCAGCTCGTCGATAACATTCTGCAAAATGTCGACTTCCACCTTCGAGCGCGGCGAAGCGCCTTCGCTTTCCTCAGCGGGAGCCAGCAGCGGCACCACGAAATTCGCAATGAGCAACGTGAGCACAATAACGCCCGACGCAAGAAAAATGAGCAGGTCGCGGTTGGGAAACGGCGTTGTCGCGGCAACGAAGTACGGAAGCGACATAACGACCGAAAGCGTCACGGCGCCCTTCGGGCCAGCAAGCGTAATCACGGCCGTGTTGCGCAGGAAATCGGCGTTGATTTTCGGACGGATGCCCTCGCGATTGCGCGTGAGTTTCTCCATAACCACGACCCACGCGAAACGCACGCCAAGCACGATAGCCGTGATGAGCACGATAAGGACGAGGAGCCACGCGCCACCCTGACTGCCCGATGCGTTCCATGTAGGCAGAATAACCTCGGGAAGTTTCATGCCCAGCAGCACGAACACGATGCCATTAATCACGAATACGATAAGCTCCCACACATTTTCGCTGGCCACGGCGTAGCGAGACGATTCGATGGTAAGCGAGCTCGGGTAGAACTTCATGAACAGCGCAGCCGCGACCACGGCCAAAATGCCGCTCACGGCGAAGTGCTCGGCGGTGAGGTACGCGAAAAACGGCATGACCACTTCGAACAGCAGAAACACCGTGGGCGTTTCAAGGCCGAGCGCGCGCACGCGGCCAAGCACGAACATCACGATTGCCGCGAGCACAAGGCCCACGACCACGCCGCCGACGAAGTCGAACAGGAAGGTGGCCGTTGCGTTGAACAATGAGAACGTTCCTGTGACGGCCGCCGCGATGGCGAATTCGAACGCCACAACACCCGATGCGTCGTTGAACAAAGCCTCGCCCGAAAGCAGCGATTTTTGACGGTCGGTAAGCTTGACGTCTTTGCCCATGGCGGCAACGGCGGCGGCGTCGGTGGGACCGAGCGCGGCGCCTAGCGCGAAGGCAGCCGCAAGAGGAATAGACGGCACGATAAGGTTCAGCACGAAGCCAACCACGAGCGCCGTAATGAACACCAAACCAATAGCGAGCGAGATGATGTGTCCCTTGTTTTTCCAAAGCGCGCCCTTGTCGGCATGACGCGATTCATCAAAGAGCAGCGGCGCGATGAAGATGAACAGGAAGAGCTCGGGATCAGAAATAACCGCCGAGGGGTCTTCGGCGATGAAGAAACCGACTACCGCGCCAAGGGCGATTTGCACAAGCGGCATGGCCAAGCGGGAAAATACCTGGTCGAAAATGCTTGAGACAAGAACGCATCCAAGCAGCAGCAAAACGACTTCGAACGATTCCATTGGGCTCCTTTAAGAGTCGGCCTATGCGGCACACGCCGCATATATCAGTACAAACTGCCATGGTAACCGACGCGTCGCGCGCAAGCCGAAAGCGTTAACGCTTCGCTACGAAAAACCGTCAACGCTGAAGAGCAGCTGAAAGCTGCTCTTCCCAACCTGTTAAATGCTCGTAGCGTTTAACAGATGGGAGCGCTTGCGGCCAGCAAGGGCGCCCCCCAATGAAAAACTCGTTAGCGCTACGAGCATTTAACAGAGCAACGAAGCCCACCAACGCTTCAACGGGCTACCTACCCCTCGAACATCTTCATAAGGTCGCGACGATTATGGACCCCGCATTTGTCATAGATGTTTCGCAAATGGGTTTTGACGGTACCCTGCGAAACAAAAAGCTTTTCTTGAATCGTGCGCATATCATGCCCCGTAATCCATAACGAGAAAACCTCAGATTCACGCGCCGTAAGTCCGCGCTCCGCACAAAATTCGCTAATCCTATCGTCGTTCCTTCGCATCTCGTCTTCGGGAGAAACCACAGCGACGGCAATCGCATCTCGGCCTGAAACCATCAAACCGCACTCGTCAGATGTCTTCGGATGCTCGCAACGGGCCAACCGTCCATCGTTCAAATCGGCCGGCTCTTCATAATCAATCTCAATCACAAGAGATTCGTCCGAAAACACAAATACCGTCGCAAACACAATGACCAACACCAGAACCAACGGTGCAAGCATACCAACTGGCGCGATTGCAGGCATAACCAAGCCAGCAAGCAATCCACCCACGAATTCGGCAATCATCCCCATAGCAAAGACGACCTGGGCGGAAACCGGGCTTTTCTTCGCGATGAACACCAACAGCATCCAGCAAAGCACCTGCGTGCATACGCTCGTTGCGAACCCAAAGCGAAACCCCGGATGCACCGCAACAACCGACAAAGCAAGCGAAATCGAAAAAACAGCAAGCAAGAGTTTGCATGCCACCTCTAAATCGATTTTCCGCCGTATCGCCGAAACAAGAACGCAGCCCAACGACACAAGCAACGGAATTATCAGGAAGGATACGTCAGCCCTACCAAGGAACGACCCCGGCAATCGCCCTATACCGCGCAACGCATCAATCACAAAGTACACGAGCAAAAGCCCAGCCAACGTCTTCGTGGGAATAGCGGCCTTAATTACCTGAAAAAGAGAGCAATCGACTCCAGCAACGCTATCGCCGCGGAAACGGTCGGAAGTCTTTTCGACCGGAAGAAGGAGCAGCGAAACCACCGGCAAGATGGAGAGGACGAACCCGGCAATTTCGCAATCGCAGGCTGACGCAATCACGCACGTTACGGATCCGACGACCAAAGCCAACCCCGAAGACAGGAAGACTTCACGAGCAGATAGTTCCGCATATGCGACAAACCACGGCAAAAGCAGCCCAATAAACGAAGCGCCAGCCAATACGAGACCAGCGTATTGAACGGCCTGGCTCGACGCGATCGGCGATGCATGTAAAAATGATCCAATCGAAGCGAGCGCCGCACAGCAGAAAGCCGCCCCAGAACGAGATGGCGAGATAGCTCGCCAGCGTGAAATCGCTATTACGAATAAGCAGACAAGACAGCCAGGTGCCATGGACCACAAGAAGACGTTAAGTCCCGATGATGGCTGAAATTCAGGCACAGCGAATAGCAGGAAGCCCCACGCAACGCAGAATCCAAAACCGGCATATCGCGCGCAGCGATTCAGCGCCCCCATAGCGTCCTGTGCCGTTATTTTTCCGTAGTGAATGTTCCACATATTTCCTCCGGGAAAATAGTAGCATACGCCGCAACGCGCATTGCGCGCTCAAAGCCGCCCCTCGCTTCAACCACCATATCGACCATTTTTGCCGATATATGTCTCTACCTGCTCTTTCGACACTCTTTCCTGATTTCAAAACAAGCCCTTTTGCTCAATATTGTCTTCGCCGAACGCATACCAATCGTATCGGCGAAGACAATATTGAGGAGGGAATTATGGAACTCAGCAGAAGGAATTTCTTGGCAGGCCTAGCAACTGCGGGCATCGGAGCCGCAGGAATGAGCCTTGCCGCATGCTCACCCGCCAAGGATCAAAACACTGGCGACAAGCAAGAAGCAACGACCGGAGTCGAAAAAAGCGCATCGGGCGATTGGCTCGGCAAGGAACCCGAGATTTCCGATGCCGATGTCGAAGCGGAAGAGGAATGCGATGTCGTAGTTATCGGCTTGGGCAATGCGGGCGTCATGGCTTACCGCTCGGCCGCAGAAGCCGGCGCAAACACCATTGCAATCGAGAAAGCTGAATCCTACAACGCGACCGGCGGTGCGTTCGCGCTCATCGGCGGCATGCGCGAGGAACGCTGGCACGCTGCCGACATCGACAAAGAGGAAATCATCAACCGCCACATGCAGGAATGCGGTTACTACGTAAAACGAGCCATTATCCGACGCTATGTTTATGAAGTGGGCGATGTTTTCAATTGGATCATCGAGCCGCTTACCGACCTCTATATCGCAGAAACCTCGCGCGATGACATCCCCGACGGCAAGGAAAACAATCTTATCCCCGATTCATATCCCCTGCCCGATTGGTACGATTATCGTGCCGAAACCTGCTCGACGTTCCCCACGTCCGTCGGATTTGGCAGCTTCCAAATTGCCCATGGCGAACAAATTGCAGCGGCAGAAGCTACGGGCAACGCAAAAGCCTACTACGGACACTTCGCCGAAAAACTTATTAAGGAAGGCGATACTGTAACTGGCGTATTCGTGCGCAACGCCGAAACTGGTAAGTATAAGAAAATCGCTGCGAAAAGCGTGATCTTGGCAACGGGCGACTATTCTTCCGACAAGTCCATGCTTGAAGCATTCGCCCCCGAGACCTTGGCCAATGACGTTCCCGCGATGTGGATTCATAGGGACGTCGAGGGCAATAACACCAATACCGGCGACGGCCACCGCATGGGTACCTGGGCTGGTGCGCGCATGCAGCAACACCACGCCCCCATGATTCATCACATGGGCGGCGGTGCCGACATTACGGGCAAAGGTGTTATGGGCATCGATGGCTTCCTGAACATCAATCTCCTCGGGGAGCGATTCATGAACGAAGATGTTCCTGGCCAACAAATAGAAAACCAAATCGAAATGCAACCGCAGCACAAGACCTATCAGATTTTCGACTCGAAGTGGCCCGAACAAGTCGGAAAATTCGCGCCAGGCCACGGTTGCGTGAATTACTGCCAAAGCGAAGACGAAGCTCCGAAAAACAACCCCGGCGCCGGATTCAACACCCGCAGCGAAGAGTTTGTAGAGAACGCCGTGGCGCAGGGCAATTGCCTTAAGGCCGACACTATCGACGAATTGCTCGCCCAAATGGAAGGCATGGATGTCGATACGGCGAAAAAGACCATCGAGCGATACAACGAGGTTTGCAAATCGGGCATCGACACCGATTTCGGCAAAGATTCTCGTCGTCTGTGGGCGTTGGAAAATCCGCCGTATTACGCCTGTGCGTTCGAGCCCGCCATCATGCTGACATGCGTCGGTGGCCTTGAGTCCGACGAGAATTGCCATGTGTACAACGAGGATCGTCAGATTATTCCAGGCCTTTACGCATGCGGAAATGTTCAGGGCGATCGTTTTGCCGTAAACTACCCCATCTCGCTGAAGGGCCTCTCCGTTGGCATGGCGCAGTTCTATGGCTACATCGCAGGCCAAAACGCAGCCGCCGGCAAATAGCCACTTCTTTTCAGGGGCTCCCCCCCTCCCTGGAACCCCTGAAGCCAATAGCGCGACCCCTCATCCATCCAACAGAAGAGTATCGCGAAGCGAAAAGCCCGCCATACCCGAATCTGTTAAATATCCCTATCGGGCTTGGGCATGAAAAAAGCCGGCCGCGAATGCGACCGGCTTTCGGCGGTTGGAGACCAGCAATCAGAGCCAGCAACCGGGACCAACCGAAATCCGCTAAACGCTACGAGCATTAAGCGAGTTGCCCCGACTAAAGCTCACCCCTCCAATTCTCGCGCTGAATAGCCCGCGCGAACCACGAATGGGCCTTCGCTTTTTCGGGTGACCACCAACAGAGCGTCCCATTCTTCCATGCAGCCAAATGAACAAAGCCGTCGGTATTGTCAAGAACCACCGCCTCGTGCGTGTACGACAAAACCTCACCCAGGGCGGAAATGCTCGCAGAGAAACGCCGCTCGACGTCCTCGGGGCGAATATCATGACCCCCAACTTGCACGCGATGGCGAATTCTGGTCAAAGCGACTTCAGGAGAATTCACACCGATATAAAAGAGCCGAACCCTGTACCCCAGCGAATACGCTTTCCGAATGCGCGCCACCGCCGATTTCCCCGCAAGCGTCGTTTCCTGGTTGAATGACCTCATGTGGGCGAAATTATCTCGAACCTGACCAACCGCCTGCTTGCCCGCCCAAAGCTGGTCGGTCGGCGACGACCAGTCCTTTCCCGCGGCGACAATTATTTCATCAGGGTTGATGCGAGGCATGCGCGAATCGATATCGCATTCGCGCCAAAGCCCCGATTGGTAAAACGTCGATTTCCCTGCGCCGTTCACGCCGGCAAACACAACGAGCGTAGGCTGGCTCGCCATTTAGAATGCACCACGCTTCACAAGTTCGCGCTGCTTTTGACGTAAAAAGAAATCGGATAGCTCTATATAGAAATCGGCCTCTTCTTGCGTTTTGGCCGACTGAAGAACGTCAAGCGGAACGCAAAAGGAAAAAGCCTTCTTGCATTCTTCGAAGAGACGCGGCAGGTCGCAACGGCTTTCTGCGGAAGATGCCACACGCTCGGAATGCAAATCGTCCGACGAGGACGAGGGCCTTCCTGACGACGGATTCTTCAGTAAGCGATCGTAAACCGCGACCTCTGGCAAAACCCACGAGCGCCCAACCTTTGTAGCTTCAAGCGAGCCGCTGGCAATGAGCTGCCGAACCCGAGCGGTCGACACTCCCAAAATTTGCGCGCATTCCGAAACAGAAAGCATGGACTTCCCCTTTGAATCGCCCGATATGAATGCCACCACAATACTAAAACCCTTGCGATACCGCAAGGGTTTTAGGAGTCGCCATGCACTCATAACGCTCAACGAGAATGTCGGCCGCTTCAACAAAGAACAGCATGCGACCGAACGAAAATCTGTCAGATACCTTCCTCCACTAAATGCTCCACCTGTTAAATGCTCGTAGCGTTTAACAGGTGGAGCGGGTCCACGGCAGGTTGGGCACGCGGGCACGAAAAAAGCCGGCCGCGGATGCGACCGGCTTTCAACAATCGGAAGCCAACGGTCAAGGCCATCAACCAAGCTCAACCGAAACCTGTTAAACGCTACGAGCATTTAACAGGTTGGGAATCAGGCTATTTCATGAGCGAGGCAACCGCGTTCGCGAAGGCAACCGGGTCTTCCAGGGGCATGCCCTCGACGAGCAGCGCCTGGCTGTAGAGCAGGCTCGCGTAGGTCTTCACCTTTTCGGCATCGCCCGCTTCCTGCGCGGCCTTCAGCGTGGCGAACACGGGGTGCGCGGCGTTAATTTCAAGCACGCGATCGCTCTTGGGCGCTTCGCCCATATCGGGCATCTGCGAGAGAATCTTCTCCATCTCGAGCGACACAGGGCCCTCAGCGGTGATGCACGCCGGCGCGGCCTCGGCCGTGGCAAGCTTCGTGGACACCGCAACCTTCGTCACCGAATCGCCCAGAGCTTCTTTCATGGCGCCGAAAAGGCCTTCGTTTTCCTTCGTGGCGTCTTCGGCGGCCTTCTTTTCGTCCTCGGTCTCCAAGCCCAAATCGCCCGACGCGACGTTCTTCAGCTCCTTGGCCGACTCGCCTTCGCCCCAGGTTTGCATGGTCTGGAACGTGAACTCGTCAACGTCCTGCGTGCACAGCAGCACGTCGTAACCGCGGTCGAGCACCGAATTCACCACGGGCAGCTTCGCCAAACGGTCGGTCGAATCGCCAGCGGCATAGTAAATCGCCTTCTGGTCGGTAGGCATGGCGGCGGTGTATTCCTCGAACGTCACCATCTTCTGCTGCTTGGCCGAATAGAACAGCAGCAGGTCGCCGAGCAGGCCCTTCTGCATGCCGTAGCTCTGGTAAATGCCGAACTTCAGGCCGCGGCCGAACTGCTCGAAGAACTTCTCGTAATCGTCGCGATGGTTGTCGCGCATTTTCTCGAGCTCGCTTTTAATCTTCTTCTCGAGCTTGTTAGCAATAGCACGCAGCTGGCTGTTGTGCTGCAGCGTCTCGCGCGAAATGTTCAGCTGCAAATCGGCCGAATCGACAACGCCGCGCACGAAGTTGAAGCAGTCGGGCAGAAGCTCCTCGCACTTATCCATGATGAGCACGTTGGAGCTGTAGAGCGCCAAGCCCTTCTTGTAGTCTTTGCTGTACAGGTCAAACGGCGCGCGGCTCGGGATGAACAGCAAGGCGTCGTAAGTAAGAGCGCCCTCGGCATGCACCTTAATCGTGCGCGCGGGGTCGGCGAAGTCGTGGAAGTTCGACTTGTAGAACTCGTTGTATTCCTCGTCGGTCACGTCAGACTTGCTGCGCTTCCAAATGGGCACCATGGAGTTGATGGTCTCGCGCTCGGTGTAATGCTCGAATTCGGGCTTGTAATCGTCGCCGGCGTCTTCGGGCTTCGGCTTTTCGCGCGTCTTGTCGCAATCCATGGTGATGGGATAGCGCACATAGTTGCTGTACTTCTTGATAAGGTTCTTCAGACCCCACTCGGAAAGGTACGTGTCGTATTTTTCCTCGTCGGTGTCGTCTTTCAGCGTGAGGATGATATCGGTGCCGTTCCCAGCGCGCTCGGCTTCCTCGATGGTGTAGCCCTCAACGCCATCGCTGACCCACGCCCACGCCTCGTCGCTGCCGAATGCGCGGCTCACGACGCGCACTTCCTTGGCAACCATGAATGCGGAATAGAAGCCCACGCCGAACTGGCCGATGATATCCACGTCGTCGCCCTGAGCCTTGTCGTTTTCGGTTTTGAATTCGAGCGAGCCGGAATGGGCGATGGTGCCCAGGTTCTTCTCGAGCTCGTCTTTGGTCATGCCGATGCCCGAATCGCTCACGGTAACGGTGCGCGCATCTTTGTCGAAGGATACGTGAATAGCCAGCTCGTCTTTAGAGAGCTTCACGTCGGTATCGGTGAGGCTCTTGAAATAGAGTTTATCCACAGCGTCGGACGCGTTTGAGATAAGCTCGCGCAGGAAGATTTCCTTATTCGTGTAAATCGAATTGATCATGAGGTCGAGCAGCTTTTTGCTCTCTGTCTTGAACTTCTTCATAGCTCGAATGGCCTTTCTATTCGCGTGCCGCTCAGGCGGCTTTTACCCAAAGGTCGCCGTATCGCACAAGGCGGCGCAGGCGATTGGCCCGCGTTCGCACGTGGCGGCGGCGATTTTTAGCACTCAACATGTTCGAGTGCCAAAACAGGATTGTAGTTCGCCGCACGCGGGTGTCAAGCAAGCCCACAGCAGCGCCATGCGATGTTGACGTTTCGTTGCGAAAAGCGCTTTGCCCCCGACGCATCGACAATTCGAAAACGACGCCATTTTCGGTGCCACACAACAGGCAAACGAGTATCTTGTTCTTACAAGCAATCGGGCACGCCAAAGGGGACGCGCCGCAAACGCTACGCGCAACGGCAGCCCGTCGACGCAAGGAGGCAGCTATGTCAAATCGCTTCGTTTTGAACAACATTTCTTACCACGGAGCAGGCGCGATTAAAGAAATTCCTGGCGAGCTTACCCGTCGCGGATTCTCGAAAGCGTTTGTGGCGACCGACGCTGACCTGGTGCGTTTCGGCGTCACGAAAAAAGTGACCGACCTGCTCGATGAAGCGGGCATCACATGGGAGATGTTCAGCGACATTAAGCCCAACCCCACCATCGAGAACGTGCAGGCGGGCGTGACGGCGTTCAAAGCAAGCGGCGCCGATTGCATCGTGGCCGTGGGCGGCGGCAGCGCCATGGACACCGCAAAGGGCATTGGCATTATTGCCACGAACCCCGAGTTCGCCAACGTAGTAAGCCTCGAAGGCGTCGCGCCCACCACCAAGCATGCCGTGTTCACCATTGCGGTGCCCACCACCGCTGGCACCGCGGCCGAAGTCACTATCAATTACGTGATTACCGATACGGAAAAGGAACGCAAATTCGTCTGCGTCGACGTGAACGACATTCCTGAAGTTGCCGTTGTCGACCCCGAAATGATGGCGACCATGCCCGCAAGCCTCACCGCCGCCACTGGTATGGACGCACTCACGCACGCGATTGAGGGCTACACCACCAAGGGCGCCTGGGAGCTTTCCGACATGTTTCACCTGAAGGCGATCGAGCTCATCTCGAAGAACCTGCGTGACGCGGTGGCCGAAGCGAAAAGCGGCGTGCCCGCGAGCGGCCGTGAAGGCATGGCGCTCGCCCAATACGTCGCCGGCATGGGCTTCTCCAACGTGGGTTTGGGCATTGACCACTCCATGGCGCACACGCTTTCGGCGCACTACGACACGCCGCACGGCGTTGCCTGCGCGATGCTTCTGCCCATCGCGATGGAATTCAACAAACCCGTGGTCGCCGATCGCTTGGCCGATGTGGCCCGCGCGATGGGCGTTGACACCGCGGGCATGAGCACTGAAGAAGCAGCCGACGCGGCCATCGCGGCCGTGCGCCAGCTTTCCGAAGACGTCGAGATTCCCAAGACGTGCGCGGGCTTGGTCGAAGGCGACCTCGAGCAGCTGGCATGCGATGCCATGGCCGACGCATGCTTCCCTGGCAATCCGCGCGAAGCTGACCACGACCAGGTGGTCGAGCTCTTCCGCAAGATCATGGCGTAAGAAGATATTGCCACAGGAGGGCCCGCGAACATCAAGCGGGCCCTCTTTCTTTTAGCTTAAATTCATTTATGGCCGCAATTGAATTTAGCCACTAGAATTCCCATCCTTAAATTCATTTTTTCGCTTTTTTGAATTTAAGAAATGAAAACGGCCCGCTTCGGATGCAAACATTCGAAGCGGGCCGTACGTAAACCGTACGCTACTCTTTGCGATTGGCGCGCTCGTTTTCTTCGCGGCAAATTTCCTCATACATATCGAGCATCACGCTTTGCGGAACCTCGCCAAAGAAGTAGTCGTCCTCGTTCACCATGCGCGATCCCTCGATTTCGATATCGATGATGTCATACGCCGCATGGGCAAGCGCAACCACCAAGTAGCTGCCCGTAACCGCAAACGCGACGCACATCACAAGAGACATCGCCACGCACGCCGACAGCGTGTACCAATCGCGATATTCCTCGTGCGCATACACGAAAACGGCGGTGGAAATAACAACTGCGGCAATTACGGCGATTTTTGCGGGAATGAACAGGCCCAAAAGCACGGTCACGCCGCCCACCAGCACGAAGCGGAACAAAAGCTCCTCGGCAAAGCCCGCCGCGGCCATACCCGCGAACACAGCGTACGAGTCGATGCGTGGAATTTCACCATTGAGGCCGCGGCGACTCGCAATGATGCTCAACCTGCCCGACGTCGTGTGCGACGCGACGAACTCGATGGCATGGGCAACGGCGAGCGCAATCACGGTCACGACAATGGCCGCCACGATGGTGTCAATGGCGGAAAGCTTCATGCACGACAGCGCAATTTTGTGCGCCCAGCCAAACCCGACGATCGAACCGAACCAATCGCCCGAAACAACTCCGCTTGCGACCATGGAGCCAACAACGCCGATAAGCAGCAGCAGGCATTCCGACGCAAGCATGTTCGAAATTAGGCAGTTTTGCTCGCCCATGTCGAGCGGATATTTTTCTCCAGGGAAAGCCAACTTAGGAAAGCACTCCTTTAGCCTCGAGGGCATTGACGACTTCGATGTCGGCGGGCAGCCAATCGACCGAGCGAAGGTTCGCCGCGCCGAGCCACTTCGCCGCCGAATGCTCCAGCAAATGCAAATGCCCCTCCACGATGGAGCACATGTAGCACCCCATGGACAGATGGAACGCAGGGTAATCGTATTCTACCTGGTACACGAACGAATCGACCGAGACCGTCGTTTCGAGCTCTTCGCGAATCTCGCGAACCAACGCCTGCTCGGGGGTTTCTCCCACCTCGACTTTGCCACCAGGGAATTCCCACCCGCCAGCAAACTCGCCATACCCGCGCTGAGTCGCGAACACCTTGCCGTCATGCACAATGACGGCCGCAACGACATTGATTGTTTTCATAGGACACTGCCTCGATTCATAACCAAAAGAAAAGCGAGCTGAAGCTTCGCAATGCTGAAGAATTTACGATACAGCCCAGGCAAATCGCTATCAAGGCCAACCAGAAAAACGCCGTACCCTCCACCGAAGCCGCCTCCGTCAAAATCACCGCCACCGAAAATCAAAGCCCCGAGGCGTGAATAGACTTTCCCGGGTATGATTGTCTTCAAATACGCAACCCACCCCATCGAGGCATCCATGAATCAGCGCATTGAATACAACGTTGTCGAATTTTCGGAAGAAGCGAAGTCCGCTTTCAGAAAGAGTCTCGAAGCAAGCTTCATCGGATCTGAAAAGGAGCCCGATGACCGCTTTGCGCCGCGCATTCTCAGCAACAACGATCCCACAAGCAATGTGCTCTCCGTTATCAAAGGGGAATTCCTCGATTGCGTGAGCTTCGATCTTTCGGTCGCATTCATCACGGCCAGCGGAATTCAGGTGCTCGCCGAAATACTCTCTCAACTGCGACAGAGGGGCATCAAGGGGCGCATTCTCACATCGACATATCTCTGCTTCAACGATCCCGACGCGCTCAGGAAGCTGCTCGAATATCCCAACATCGAAACACGCGTTTACCAGGGAGACCTTCACGCAAAAGGGTATTTCTTCAACAAGAAGGGCATTTCCACCATCATCATTGGAAGCTCGAACCTCACGCAAACTGCCCTGACGTGCAACAAGGAGTGGAACGTTCTCTTTCGCTCTTTCCCAACGGGCGACATCGCCCATAAAACCAAAGCCGAATTCGAAAAGCGTTCATATCAACGAAAATGGCTAACGGAAAACGCCGTGGCGAACTGCTCATTCTTCAAGAGCTGCTCAAAAGCTTAGATAGATCAGTCGACATTGCTTCCGCAGCTTGCCGGAGCAATGAATCCACCGCGTCGACCATCCGTATGCTCTCAGGCGAATTCTCGACAAGAGGAGAGCAACTCATTAGGGAGGTCGACGGAAAAATCGTCTTGGACTCACACTTCGAGACGGCACTTTCCGATCCGTGGTTTCGCAGCTGCGTTTCCGACGCGATCGAATTCGGCCTTTCGCGAAACGAAGCCGCCTTTGCGGAAACGCACAAAGACACCGACTTCGTACTGAATCAGAAATACACACGCGAAGACGTGTGCAGGCTTCTACGCTGGGCAAAAGAGCCAAATTATCAGAATGTCGGTGGCTACTTTCATGACAAGGAAACCAACACTTTTCCGGTTTTCATCAATTATGAAAAAGACCCTGACATCAGCGTGACCACGCAATACGAAGACCGATTTGTATCCGACCGCGAGATTATTTGCATTTCGAAGAGCAACCGCACGCTTCAATCGCCCGAAATCGGAAACCTCGCACACGCGAGAGAGCTCGGCATGCGCTGCTTTCTGTTCTTGCGTAAAAACAAGAAGGACAAAGACGATGGAACCGAGTTCTATTTCTTGGGAGAGATGCACCCAACGGGACAGTTCGAGCAGATCGTCATGGAAGATGGCAGCACATCAGCCGTCGAAATCACGTACGACCTAGAAACGCCAGTCCGCGCCGATTTGTACGATTATTTCCTAAGCAGCTTCGACAAATAGCCATCAGACCGAGCGATTACCCATTATCCAAAACGTTCAATCTGTCGCCTTTATGTGGGCCGAACGCGAACAAAAATGTGGCATTATTTCCGCATGGCAATCTTCGAATACGACAAACCAAGCTTCACCGATTATGCGCTCATTTCAGCGCCAATTCGTGTTGACGAAAGTTTGCCAAGCACCGACCTTACCGTTGCGGGGGCCCTCGAAAAAATTCCCGAACAAGACCGCGCCAGCTATTCTGCGCTCTACAAATGGTTCGAGGAAAACTCAGGAACAATCGGTTCGAGGATGCTTGGAGAACGACTCCCCGGTGTCGAGTTCCCCCATTCCGCCCAACGGGGAATTCACACCCCGTCAAAAAGGAAATACGCTGCATCGGTCACGCTTACCAAGAAAAGCCTCTACGGCGATGGGGCGTTCGCCGATCTTGGTGACGGCACCTGGGTTCTGCATTATTGCGAACACCGCAATAACACGAATGGCACAAAAAGCCCGACCTGGAATCAACCCCTCATTAACTGCCTTGTAGACGGTGTTCCGGTTGGCGTATTTGTTCAGGAGGGCCGCTCTGGCCAAAGCTACCTTCGAGCGCTCGCATTCGTCGAAGAGTATGACCCCGATTCAGGCATGTTTGTCCTCCATGGCCCAGTTACACCTGAAACAGAATCTATCTTCGAGTCCCATGAGCCATCGGCGTCTTTGCCTTCTGCAGAAGAACTCAAGAGAGACACACGTATCATCAAGAACAGAACCCAGGTCGTTCGCGTCGGACAACAAAAATTCAGATCAGAACTTATGGCGGCATACGGTGGTCGCTGCGCAATAAGCAACTACGGCGTCGATCCCGTTCTGCAGGCAGCCCATATTCTCGAATACCGAGGAACACCATCCAACAACGTCCGTAATGGGCTGCTTTTACGTTCGGATATCCATATTCTTTTTGACCGCGGATTGATCGGAATCGATCCTTCCGATTTTCGCGTTGTCGTAGGGAGCAAAATTGGAGATTCACCCTATTGCGAATTCGACGGAAAACCGCTGCAGCTTCCAAAGGATGCCAATGCGCGCCCAAACGAAGATTATATTGCCGCAAGTTTTAAAAAGTTTTCGGAGACGCAGCTGGCGTCTTAATCAGCAATGCCGCAAATCGCCTAGTCCCACAAATCGCTGGGCACGATCTCCAGGCAGCAACCATCAGGGTCTTCGATGAAATAAATACCGTCGCGGCCGAGTTCGTGGCACACGCAATCCATTTCGTCATGCAGAAGACGCGCCGCATCGACGTCGTCGACCGCAAACGCCAAATGAGTGTCATTGCTCCCATTGTCGTACGCTTCGGTGCGACCGCTTTCCCACACGAGCTCAAGCTCGAAATCGGTGGTGTCATTTCCTATGTAGACAATCTTGCGAGAGCCTTCCGCGCGAGTAATCTCGCGAACAACGTCGAGCCCAAATGCGCGTTTGTAGAACGCGAGCGATTTTTCCAAATCGAGCACGTGAATGCACCGGTGAATCATTTTCGCCTTCATGGGAAGCCTTTCTCCCACAACTCCCACCAGCCGCTATTGCGGCTTATGGGCAATTGTTACAGGCTTCATCCCATTTCGCATGCGGAAAACGCACAAACTGAGATATTTATCCGCGAGCGGCGCGCGAGCTCACGCTCCGCAGCCGCCCACAGCCACAACAGCGCCGCCGTCGGCTTCGCGTCAGAAGGCACGCTCGACCCTAAAACTCGTTTAAGCCTCGCGAGCCTCCGCCACCTCGCGCTCATGCGCTTTGGCCTGCTGCCACAATTCCTCTTGCTCGTCGGTCGAGAGGTCTTCCAGGCGCTCGCCACGCGCCCACGCCGCGCCTTCCATAAAGCTCCAACGACGACGGAATTTCGCGCACGTCGCACGCAACGCGTTTTCAGCATCGATGCCATTCCAACGCGCCACGTTCACGAGCGCGAACAAAATATCGCCGAACTCAAGCTCGCGATCTTCGGACGTCTCGGCTTCCTTGAATTCCTCGATTTCTTCTGCGACCTTCGCCCACACGCCCGCCTCATCGGGCCATTCAAAGCCCACGGCGACCGCCTTGCGCGAAATCTTTTGAGCCTGCATGAGCGCCGGGAAGCTCGTGGGCACGCCATCGAGAAGGCCATCGGGCTTTTCCGCGCCAGCCGCCTCGTCCATCGCCGCTTCGCGCTCGCGCATTTTCACGGCATCCCAAATATCGGTCACTTCTTCAGGCGTTAAAGCCTGCGCTTCCCCGAAAATATGCGGATGGCGGCGCACCATTTTCTCGTTGATGTCACGACACACGTCATCGATCGTAAATTCGCCCGCATCGGCAGCGATTTGACTCTGCAGCACCACTTGCAGCAACACGTCGCCCAATTCTTCGCGCAAATGGGCCACATCGCGCGCCTCAATGGCATCGACAGCCTCGTAGGCCTCTTCAATCATGTTGTGCGCGATGCTCGCATGCGTCTGCTCGCGATCCCACGGGCACCCATCGGGCGCACGCAGCTTCGCAATCGTTTCAACAAACGCATCGAATTCCGCATGATTTGCCATTGCCGCACCCTTTCCGCAAAAAGAATCAAAACCTCTCGGATTATAGAAGACCAGCCTAATCAAGTCAGTCGAACGCTTCACCATAGGCTACACTTCAATCACCCATTCGAAGAAAGCGCCCTATGAGAACCAGAATCTTCCAAATCGTGCAAATCGCGCAGAAAGACGACCGCGCGAGCCGCCTCTACGACATATTCCTGGTCGCCGTCGCGTTTGCGAGCATCGTTCCGCTCATGTTCCACGTCGACCGGCTTCCCGGCGCTTGGCAGTTCGCGTTCACCGCGCTCGATTTTGTCACGGTGTACATCCTGTTCTTCGACTACCTGCTGCGTTGGATCACCCATGACATAAAAGAAGGCCGCCGAGGCGATTGGAAAGCTTTCGTGAAATACCCGTTCACGACAACCGCGCTCATCGACCTTGCCTCCATTCTGCCCTCGCTTGGCGTTTTGCCGGCGAGTTTCATGTTCCTTCGCGCGCTGCGCGTGGTGCGCATCATGCGCTATTCGCGCCGTCTTGCCGTCATCGTCAACACGTTCGCGTCGGAGCGCCGCACGCTCACCCTCTCGCTTGTGCTAGTAGGCATGTACGTGTTCATGGTGGCGCTTCTGATGTTTTGCAACGAGCCCAACACGTTTGACACATTCATCGATGCTCTGTATTGGGCAGCCGTCACCCTCACGACTATCGGCTACGGCGACCTTACGCCCACGACGGAAACGGGCAAAGTTATCGTTATCGCGGCATCGATCGTGGGCATTTTGGTAATCGCGCTTCCCGCCGGCATCATCACGGGCAGCTTCCTCGACCAACTGCGCCAAATCAGTGAGGACCGCGAGCGCTATTTCGAGGCGAATTCCTTCGCGCGCATGCATGCGCCGAGCGGCTTCAAGGCGACGCCCACGTCAATTCGAATCTATTTCCAAAAGAACCCGCGCGTCGGGAAATATCTCGTATATATGGCGGCGTTCACCCTACTCGATTGCGCCTTGTATGGCGCGATGTCGCTTCTAGGTTTTCCCGTATGGCTCGACACCACGGGCACGGCGCTTGCGGCATTCGCGCTCGAACCTGCGGCGGGCTTCATTGTTGGCTTCGTCCACAGCCTCATTCTGGCGCTCGTCAACGGAAACGCAGGCAATTTGCTGTTTTATGGCGAATGCGCCGTGGTGGTTCTTATCTACGGCGTTTTCCTGCGCGCCTGGCGAGCAAAGCTCGGCGCGTTTCGTGCGGCGATATGCGCCGTGCTCGTCATCGCAGTTCTGCAGTCGGCGATTTCGCTCGCCCTTAGCGACATGCTCGCCTACGGAGTGATCACCACACCGTTCGAAATTGCCTACGAAAATTGCTTCACGGGCGTCGGAATGCCCCAGGCGGGCGCACACATTATCGCAACGTTCATCGATCGCGTGCTCGATGCCACGGCCGTTTTGGTGCTTGCCGCCGCGTTGCATTCAGCTGCTCGTTTTTTGCACTTGCCGAATGCGGACCGCTAACATGCGCACATGAGCGACAATAGGCGAAACACGAACTCCGAAGATAAGGAGGCGCGAATGCGCAGCGTCAACATTGGCATTATTGGTTTGGGAACTGTCGGTGGAGGCGTAGTGCGCCTTATTCAACGCCACCACGACGATTACGTGGAGCACTACGGCATCGACCTTCAAATTAAGCGCGCATGCAGCCGCAACGACGCAGAAGCGAAGAATCTCGGCATCGCAGATATCTTCACCACCAACTGGCAAGATGTGACGAGCGACCCCACTATCGACATCGTGATCGAGCTCATTGGCGGCGAGCATCCCGCGACCGAAATTTTCGAAGACTCGTTCGCGCACGGCAAGCACGTGGTTTCCGCGAACAAGGCACTGCTCGGCCGCCATGTCGAGCACCTGGCCAAGCTCGCAAACAGCCACGGCGTGCAAATTAAATGCGAAGCTGCCGCAGCTGGCGGCATTCCCGTGGTAAGCGCGCTTGAGCATGACTTGGTCGGCAACGAAATTCTCACTATTGCCGGCATTATGAACGGCACCACGAACTACATTCTGTCGCGCATGGCCAACGAGGGCCTGGGCTTTGATGAAGTGCTCGCCGACGCGCAGCGGCTGGGTTACGCCGAGGCCGACCCCACGGCCGACGTCGACGGCTTCGATGCCGCTTCGAAAATCGCGATTCTCGCCTCTATCGGCTTCCGCACGCGCGTGAATACCGACGACGTGTTCATGCAGGGAATTCGCAACGTTTCCGCCACCGATATCGAAATGGCGCGCCAGTTCGGCTACGCCATTAAGCTGCTCGCCATTGCACGCAACACCGAAAGCGGCGTCGACGTGCGCGTGCACCCCACCATGATTCCCGCGACACACCAACTCGCGAGCGTATCGGGCGCCATGAACGCCGTGTTCATCGTTGGCGACGCCGTGGGCGAGACCATGTTCTACGGCGCAGGCGCGGGTTCTTTCCCCACCGCAAGCGCCGTGGTAGGCGACGTGATGTCGCTTGCCGACCATATCGCGCACGGCAAAGAAGTCATTCCTGAGAGCGAGCCTTTCGGCCACAACCTCGCCATTCGTGACATCGCCGACTTGGAGACGCGCTACTACATTCGCCTTACCGTGGCCGACAAGCTCGGCGTGCTTGCGGAAACCACCAAGGTGCTTGCTGACGATGGCATTTCCATTTCGGACATTAATCAGATGAAATCGGAAGACAACGAAGCCTGCACGCTCATCTACATGACGCATGCCGCCAAGGAAAGCGATATCGAGAAGGCTCGCGCCGACCTCGAGGCGCTCGATTCCGTGAAGGCCGTTTCTTCCGTCATTCGCATCGAGAACATCGAAGCCTGGAACGAAGGCGCATTCGACAACTAGTCCTTCTGTCTTGCACAAACAGGGGAGGTGCGGACGAATAGTTGGACCGTTTGGTCCAGTCAGGAGTCCGTGTGTACAGCCAAGACTCAAAGGACAAAGCCCTCGGCATGCTGAGGCTCACCGGCGACGTCGGGAAGACCGCCAGGATGTCGGGCGTGCCCGGCAGAACCCTGCGCCGCTGGGCGGCAGCCGCGGCCAAGCCGCGGCAGAGGTCCCGCGGGGCCAAGTTCGAGCCCTACGGCGACGAGGTCCGGGACAAGGCGATGGAGATGGCGCGGGGCGGCGCGTCTTGCAGGGAAATCGCGGAGGCGCTCGGCATCGGGAGCCCCGATGTTGTACGCTACTGGCTGAAAGGCGGCGGAACGAAGGAGGCGCGGATGGGCGGCCGGGCAAGGACACCTGAGGGCGACGAGCCGGCGTACGCCGGCTTCGAGGGCGGCCTCGAGGAGAGGATCCGGCAGCTCGAGCTGGAGAACGACATCCTGAGGGGAGCCGTCGACCTTTTAAAAGCAGGGAGCCTCGGCTCGATGAGCAACATGGAGAAGACCGTGCTGATCGACAAGCTGAGGCTGGAGTCCGACCGCCCCTTAAGAGAGCTCACCGATTCCTTGAGGATCTCGAAGAGCTCCTATGAGTACTGCCGCGCGAAGCTGCGCGCGAAGGACAGGCACGCCCAGCTCAGGGCCGACATCAGGAGGATATTCGACGGCGCCGGCGGCAGGCGCGGCTACCGGTACGTGCACAACGAGCTGCGGGAAGGCGGCGTCGTCGTCAGCGAGAAGGTCGTGCGCAGGCTGATGGCCGAAGAGGGCTGCAAGGTTGCCTACCTGAAGAGGAAGCGGCGATACAGCTCCTACAAGGGGAGATATCGGACGCGCCCCCCAACCTGGTGGAGCGCGACTTCCACGCGGACGCACCGAACAAGCTGTGGCTCACCGACATCACCGAGTTCAAGCTGCCCAGCGAGGAGAAGGCGTACCTCAGCCCGGTCATCGACTGCTACGACGGCCTCGTCGTGGCATGGCGGATCGGAAGGCGCCCGAACGCGGCGCTCGCCAACGGCTCCCTGGAGGACGCGTGCGGGACGCTCTCCCCGGGCCAGCACCCGGTCTGCCACTCGGACAGGGGATGCCATTACAGATGGCCCGGCTGGATCGGCATATGCGAGGGAAACGGCCTGACCCGGTCCATGTCGAAGAAGGGCTGCAGCCCGGACAACTCGGCCTGCGAGGGCTTCTTCGGCCGCCTCAAGAACGAGTTCTTCTACCATCGGGACTGGGATGGCGTCACCGTGGAGTCGTTCATAGAGCTGCTGGACGGGTACATCGTTTTCTACAACGAGCGCCGCAAGAAGCAGTCGCTCGGCTGGATGAGCCCCATGCAGTACCGGATAAGCAAGGGACTAGCCGCTTAGGCTGGTCCAAGGAATTGTCCGCACCCCCCTTGCATATGCTGGCCAAAATCGTCACCATTGGAAAAATGTCCTGCCCCAAGCTGCTCTCTGGGAAAGTTTCCCTTGGCAATTTGCCGGGAAAACCGCAGCTCTGCAGAAGTTCGCGCGAAAAAAAGCGGCCCCGGATGCGCAGGGCCGCCTTCAATGTTGCAAATGGCGCGAATTTTGACCATAAACGCGAGCGGGCTGGTCAAAACTGCCGCTATTGGGAATCGCCTACTTCCCTGCTTCCTTCTTGGCTTTGAGCTTCGCCATATGCTTGGCGGCCCAGCCTTCGATTTCGCGCTGATCGGCGCGCTCGAGCGCCAGCGCATTGGGGGCGACGTCGCGCGTGATGCATGAAGAGGCGCCGATAATAGCACCCGCGCCGATGTTCACGGGAGCCACCATCATGGTATCGCTGCCCACGAACACGTTGTCGCCGATTTCGGTGTGGTTCTTGTTCACGCCGTCGTAATTGCAGGTGATTGAACCCGCGCCGATGTTGACATTCTCGCCCATCGTGGTGTCGCCAATGTAGGAAAGATGCGGTACCTTCGAGCCCTTGCCAATGGTCGACTTTTTGATTTCGACATGCGTGCCGGCCTTGGCGCCTTCGCACAGGTGGGTACCAGGACGCAGGTACGCGCGAGGGCCGCATTCGGCAGCGTCGTCAATCTGTGCTTCGATGGCGACCGTTTCGTCGACGCGAGCGCCGCAGCCAACCTGCGTGTCAGTCAGGCGCGTGTTCGGGCCAATAACGCTGTGCGAGCCAACCTTGGTCGTGCCAAGCAGGTACGTTTGCGGCCACAACTCCACGTCTTGCGCAATTTCGACATCGGGACCGATGAACGTGCTTTCGGGATCCCACATGGTTACGCCAGCCATCATGTGACGGTTGTTGATGCGATGTTGCATGGCGTGCGTAGCCTGGGCGAGCTGCACGCGAGAGTTCACGCCCATAGCTTCTTCGGCGTCGGCGGTTTGAAGCGCGAGCACCTCGCGGCCGTCGTTTCGGCAAATTTCCAGCACGTCGGTAAGGTAGTACTCGCCCTGAGCGTTGTCGTTCGAAACGCGCGAAAGCGCATCGAAAAGCGCCGGAGTGTCAAAGCAGTAGAAGCCCGAGTTGCATTCCGTGATAGCGGCCTCTTGCTCGTTGGCGTCTTTCTGCTCAACGATGCGGACCACAGCTTCGCCTTCGCGAACAATACGGCCATACCCAAACGGGTCGTCCATATGCATGGTGAGCACGACCACGGCCGCGCCCGTCTCTTCGCGCTTCGCGATAAGGGCCTGAATGGTTTCGGGGGTGATAAGCGGACAGTCGCCCGAAAGAACCACGAGCGAACCCTCGGCAATCGAGCCGTCGGCCTGCGTGAATGCCTCACGACCGGCGTTCACGGCGTCGCCCGTGCCGAGCTGCTGGGTTTGAATGGCGATTTTCGTATCGCCTTCAACAAAAGGAGCAACCTTTTCGGACATATGTCCGAGCACGGTGACCACATCTTCGATGCCGGCGTCATGGGCGGCGTCGACGACCCAGCGCACGAGCGGCTTGCCAAGCACCTCATGAACAACCTTGGGTTTGTCGGATTTCATGCGGGTTCCAGCGCCCGCAGCAAGAATCAACGCTTTCGCGGTCATAAAAACCTTCTTCGAATCGGTTGCGTTTTAGCAGGGAAAGTATACCAGCGCGAGGGTGACAGCGCACAATTCTCGATAAATGCCCATGCGACGAGGGCCCCACCGCACTAAATAATCGGACGCGTCCATTCCGAAAGACCCTTCGCACGACGATTCGCGCGTCGGCCCTTCATGTTCTCGACGCACCCCTGCATACCATGGGGCACGTACGCGAGGTCTTCGATATCTTCGGGCAAATAGCTCACAAGCGAGAGTGGCGCGGTTTGCTGCGGGTTTTCCGGCGCAGGTCCCGGCACCGCTGCAAACCCGCATACGGGCGCGCCCTGCGCCACGAGCTTATGCTCGTATCCACTCCACGGCTCATTGGGAAACATCCCTCGTACATCGTCGGTGTTCCACTGCACGTCATAGCCCGCGATCTTGAGCTGGGCGAGCGAGAAATCACGCAGCGGCATGCTGTCGGTGCGCAACCGAACGAATGCGCCCGGCGCCAACAGCGGACGATACGACATAAGTCGCTCGAAATGCGTGAGCCGATAGTGCGCCTTCTTCTTTTTCGGGAACGGCGTGGGGAAATTCAGCAGCATTGCGGAAAGTTCGCCCTCGCCAAACGTTTCCGACAAATCGGAGTCGTCGTGCAGCACGAACACGGCGTTCGACACGCCTTGCGCAATGGCACGTTCTGCCGCGCGCATCACGCATACGCCATCGACGTCGAGCCCCACGAACAACACATCGGGGCGCGCGGCGGCGCATTCGACCGTATATTCGCCCTTGCCGCAACCCAAATCGAGCACAACAGCGGCATAGGGATCGCCGCGCCGTTCGCCCAAGGGCGCCCAACAGCGCCACTGGCCCGCACGATCTTTTGGGTGCGATTCGACATTGCTCGCGCATGCGGCAAGACGCTCCTCAAGCGAAAAGCCCTTTGGCAAACGAGACGCGGCGGTGCGCATGACTTCCTCCATACATAGATAACTTGAAAGCATCGATAGTACCCCATTTCAAAAAACGGGGCCTGCGAGCCTGCATTCCTGCGCGGTTTCGACATCAAGCAAAAAATCTTATTGATATTTGATATCAATTGGCATATAGTATTAGGCGTACCGAGAGGAGGTCACCATGGCGCAGCGCAACACCGTTCAGCAAAAAATCATCGCGGGGCAACTCGCCAAACTCCATGGCAGCCACCCCACCGCCGACGAAGTGTATCAGTCCATGAAGGACGAATACCCTTCTATCAGCAGGGCTACGGTATATCGCAACCTCAACAAGATGTCCGACAATGGCCAAGCGCTCAAAGTGCGCGTAAGCAGCGGCGCCGATCATTTCGACGACACCCTGCGCCCCCACTACCACGTGGTATGCGCGAAATGCGGCCGCGTCGACGATGTCGAGGTTGACTTACCAAGCAGCGTCACAGAGTCATTGGACAAGGCGACCGCGCCCGGTTTCACCATCACAGGCTATGAGCTGCTCTTCTGCGGATTATGCTCCGCATGCGCCCAAGAAAGGCAGGAATAATGAGCGATTCCGTTGACACCAAGGCGTTTCACGCTTTCAGCTATGGGCTGTTCTTGCTCGCTTCGCAAGCCGATGGCCGCGACAATGCCTGCATCGTGAACACCGCCATCCAGGCAGCATCAAAGCCTCGGCAGGTAAGCGTCGCATGCATCAAGGGCTCGTGCACGCAAGAGACGATCGCCGCTTCAAATCGGTTCTGCGTCTCGGTGCTCGACGAATCCACGCCGCTTGAGTATTTTGAGCATTTCGGCATGAAAAGCGGGCACGACATCGAGAAATTCGTCGCGAGCGACGACGCTTCCATTCCCGGAGCGAACCCATCGCGCACCGAAAGCGGCCTCGTTTTCGAGAAAAGTGCCATCGCGTTTTTCGATTGCCGCGTCGTCGAGAGCATCGACATGGGAAGCCATGTGATGTATGTGGGCGAAGTCGTCGAGGCGCGCCGCCTTTCCGATAAGGCGCCCATCACCTACGACTACTACCGCAACGTCACAAGAAAGACGGGAGCTGCGGCGAGCGCGTCCCGCACGGCAGCCGATGTTGGCGAAATCGTCGCATGGAAGTGCACGATTTGCGGTTACATCTACGAAGGCGAAAACCTTCCATCCGATTTCATCTGCCCAATTTGCAAACACGGCGCCGAAGATTTCGAGCCCGTGTACGCAAATGAACACGGCAGTGAAAATATACAAGCCGCGGCGGCAACGCCGCAGGAACCACAAAGTAAAGGGGTAATGAATATGGAAACCAAATGGGTCTGCAGCGTATGCGGTTACATCTACGAAGGCGCCGAGCCTCCCGCGGAATGCCCCGTATGCCACGCTCCGGCAAGCGCGTTCAAGAAGCTCGAAGGTGAGCAGACGCTCGCCGCTGAGCACGAATATGGCATCTACGCCAAAACCGTGAAGAACAACGAGGCCATCTCCGACGAGGACAAGAAGTTCATCCTCGACCAGCTGAAGGCGAACTTCAACGGCGAGTGCTCCGAGGTGGGCATGTACCTGTGCATGGCTCGCATCGCACACCGCGAGGGCTATCCCGAGATTGGTCTGTACTGGGAAAAGGCCGCCTTCGAAGAGGCGGAGCACGCCGCGAAGTTCGCAGAGCTGCTCGGCGAAGAGCTCGAGCCCAACATGAAGGCCTCGACGAAAGAGAACCTCGCATGGCGCGTTGAGTGCGAATTCGGCGCATGCAACGGCAAGACCGAGCTCGCCACCTGCGCAAAGAAGAACGGCCTCGACGCCATTCACGATACCGTGCACGAAATGGCCCGCGACGAGGCTCGTCACGGCCGCGCCCTGAAGGGCTTGCTCGACCGCTACTTCGGCTAAGCCCGAAGCGCGTCGCAAGGCAATCGAACACAACGCCCCGCATTCGTTGCATCGCTCGAATGCGGGGCGTTTTCAATAAGGAAAGCAGGAGGAAACCGTGGCGAAAAAAGGATCGGGCGCAAAAGCGCGCAACGCTCAAAAACAAGAACCCATGGTCGCGCTTTACGGCCTTGACGAAGGAACTCCCCGGGGCGATGCCGTTCGCTCCGTTCTGCGCGACCTAGGAATTCGCGTGCGCACTATCGCGCCTGAACATCTGGGCAACCCCATTGGGGCCATAGCCGGCATGCCCGGCATGAGGCCCACGCGCAACGCCTTCGAAGGCCAGGCGCCACGTGACGAATTCATGCTGGTATGCCCCATGCCAAACGCGCTGATCAACGAGATGCTCGCCGCCATGCGCGAAGCGAACGTGAGTATCGCCCACAAAGCGCAGGTCACTGCCCACAACCGCCTCTGGCCGATGCATGTGCTCATGGCAGAAATCGCCAAGGAGCACGCCGCCATGACCCAAAACGCTCAATAGGCTATCGCGCGCCGAGCATAATCGTACGCGTCGCCACGTGGCCTATAAGCTCCGGCGAATGGGAAACGAACACGAGACCCGCACCGTTTTTCTCGCACCATCGCATAAGGAAGCGCCAGACCCTCGCCTGCGTAACTGCATCGAACATAGCTGTGCTTTCGTCAGCGACAAGATAGCGCGGAGCGCATGCCAGCGCACGCGCGATGCAGAAGCGCTGCAACTCTCCACCCGAAAGCTCGTGGGCGTGGCGGCGACGCCATTCGGGACGAATGCCGAGCCCCGAAAGAAGCTCGCTTGGCGTATCGCCTGCCTCCGCCAGCATGCTATCCATGGTCTGACGCGGATCGACCATATTCTCGGGATGCTGGCCAATAAGCTGGACGGGGCACATTCCCCGCAACGGCAACGGAGAGCCGTCCACCATCACGCTGCCTGCCGTAGGCTTCAGATAACCAGCAAGAATACGGCATAGCGTCGTTTTTCCGAAACCCGAAGGCGCGCACAGAGCGACTCGTTCGTCGGGCGCGATTTGAAGCGAAAGGCCGTCATAGAGCACACGTCCTCCGCTATACGCAAACGAAATGTCCTTCGCCTCGAGCATCTTTTGCATTCCCTTCCGCATACCAACCTCGCCTACGCATTGCTTCGCCATGCGCGGCATTATCGACAAACGCAGCGAGCCGGCCATCGCCAAACCATAACGCCGCACGCCGCGCGTTCAAACGCGCATCGCCCAAAGGCCACCTACCCAATCGCTTCCTCGGGCACCGAAAATCCATTGCCGGGAAGCGCGCGCCACAGTTCGCGCGAAAACGGGTGGCGCAACTGGCTCGGGTCGTTGAAGCTTTCGACGGCGGTTTCCTCTATGACCGTTCCGTCTTTGAATACGGCGATACGGTCGGCCACGCGCAATGCGAGCTCGATGTCGTGTGTGATAAGCAGCACGCCGCCGCCCGCATCGGCGAATGCGCGAAGATCGTCGAGGGCGCGCACCGCCAAATCCAAATCGAGGCCAGGCGTCGGCTCATCGGCCACAATAAGACGCGGGCTTTCGACCAGGGCGCTCGCCAAGAGCACGCGGCGGGCCATGCCGCCCGACAATTCAAACGGATACATGTCCTCAACTTCGGGGGCAAGCCCGTAATGCTCGAACAGCGCGCGCTGGCGTTCGACGCGACGCTCGGCATCGGCCGCATCGCGAGCAACGCCGCGAACCTGTCGGCCCACTTTCATAAGAGGGTCGAGGTTGGCAACGCTCTGCGGAACGAACGCAATCTCACGACCGCGCAGCTGCGCGAGCGACGCGGCATCTTGGCGCACGCCGTCGAACCAGATTGTTCCCGAGACGATGGCGTTGGGCTCATAGAGGCCCAAAACGCTATCGGCCAAAAGGCTCTTGCCCGAACCGCTCGCACCGACGATTGCCATAATCTCGCCCGCATGCACCGAAATCGAAAGATCGGAAATCACGCTCACATCTTTCTTGCGAGCGCGAAAAAAATGCGTTTCATCAGGGTCGTACATGGAAAACGACACGCACAAATCCTCAACCTGCAGCAAATGATGCCCATACGCATGGTGCGACGACATCGCATGGGAATGGTGATGGTGCATAGAGGCGTCGCCATGTTTATGCGCCTCGTGAGCCAAAAGATGTTCGTCTTTCACGTTCGCCACCTCTATTCCTGACTCGTATGCGGGTCGACTAGCTTACGCAGGCTTTCCCCGGCGGCATCAAACAACATAACCGCAGCGACAAGCGCGACGCCAGGAAACACCGCCAGCCACCACATGCCCGTGGTGAGATACCCCATGCTTTCGCTCAGGATAACGCCAATCGCAGGCATCTCGGGCGGAAGGCCGAAGCCAAGGAACGTAATCGAAGCCTCATGCAAAATCGCATGGGGGAACATGAGCACAAGTCCCACGACAAATTGGGGCAACACGAACGGAACCATATGGTGGATGGCGATATATGCAGAACTCTTCCCCATGCGGCGCGCCGCCATCACGAAGTCAGACTGCTTGCATTGCAGAATTTCGGCGCGAACGACGCGAGCGAGGTTCGGCCAATGCGTAATCGCCACGCCAACAGCAACGCCCCAAAAGCCCTTGCCAAGCGCATAGGAAATAAGAACGAGCAAGACGATATGGGGCACGCCCATCATGAGGTCGATAAGCCAACTGACCAAAGCATCGACCTTCGGGCCGCAAAGCGCCGCAGCCGCCCCCAAAATCACTGCGATAACCGAAGACACGCATGCGGCGACCAAGCCCAGCACGACGCTCGTCGAAAGGCCCGAAAGCGTACGCGCGAGCATGTCACGCCCCATCCAATCGGTGCCGAACGGATGAGCGAGGCACGGAGCAAGCGACTTCAACGAGAAATCGGTCGTGGTCGCCGCATCGGAAAGCGCCATACCTGCGATAACCACGAATACGAGCAAAATGGCGGCCACCACGAACTTGGCAAGCGTTGCGACGCGATTGGCGCCCTGCCGACGAGGCGCATGCAACAATATGCCCAGCTGCAACGATTCACGAACCGCGCTCGACGCCTGTGCCACCGAGCGGCGCACGCTCGGCAGGGCACCAGCGCTCGGCACCTGGTCCACGCCCGCGCCAACCATCGCCGGCATAGGCGCGAGCGCTTCTTCGACCCGTGCCGAATCGCGAGTCTCGCGCGCAATACGGGTCCTGCCTGCGCGTTCGCGCATTTGCCCACGGCGAATACGCGGGTCAACCACCCCGTAAAGAATATTCGCCATCAAATTTCCGCCGAACACAAGCATGGCAGAAACCACGGCGATGCCCGCCAGAAGAGGCGCATCTCCGCCGAGGCCAGCCGTAATCGCCGCCTGGCCCAAGCCGGGATACGAAAAAACCTGCTCGACAAGAACCGAACCGCCAAAAATCTCCGAGATAGAGGCGAATTGCAGCGTCATCGCAGGCAACAGCAAATTGCGCATGCCATGGCGGCGCACGATTTGCCACGTAGACAAACCGCGAGCACGGGCAAATTTCACATAATCGGATTCAAGAATATCGACGAGCTTCTCGCGCGTATGCAACGCGATGTTCGCCACGCCCACGAATGAAAGCACGATTGCAGGCAGCACGATATGGTGGGCGATGTCGAGCAGCGTCACATCGGCCGCCGGTTTTCCGAGCGGCACCGAAAAGCCCAGAGGGAACCAGCCCAGCCACACCGAAAACACCATGAGGGCCACAAGCCCCAGCCAAAACGTCGGCGTCGCGGCAAGCACGAAGCAATAGCCTTTCACCAATCGATCGGGCCACCGATCCCGATTGACGCCCGCGACCACGCCGAGCAGCAGGCCGAGCACGCCGCTTGCGACCCACGCAATGCCCAAAAGCGCCAACGAGTTTGCCGCGCGATTGCCCAGAACCTCCATCACGGGAGCGTTGAAACGCAGCGAAGTACCCCAGTCCCCCTGCAAAACGGAAGCAAGCCAATTCGCATAGCGTTCAAGCAACGGCGTGCCCACGCCCCAGTATTCGGCGAGCTGCGCCCGCTTGGCTTCGCTCATCGTCATATAAGCCGCCTGGCCTACGTTCATTTGAACGGGATCGATGGGCGAAGCCGACACGAGCGCGAACACGACGAAGCTCACCGCGAACATGAGCGCGACGAAGCGTACGATTTGTTCTAGCGCATACCGAACCACGAAATTACGACCAGCTCCACGTATCGACATTATTTACCAAGCTCCAGCCATGGCCATGCGGATGGGGCTTCTGTTTGGCGACGTTAAGGTTAACACGCTTGAAGTACAAGTGGTCCACGTTCGCAAGCCAAACCCACGTCGCGGCACCCTGCGGCGCAACGCCCTGCTGGGTCGCTTCGTCCCACTGGGCCTTCTGGAAAAGCTCGTAAGAATCTTCCACATGCGGCATCGCGAGAGCCTCGTCGAGATATGAGTCGACGTTTTCGTTTTCATAGCATGCATAGTTGCCCCAGCCAGTGGAATAGTTGAGCTCATACGTCTCAACGGGAGCATTGGAACCCCAACCCCACAAAATGGGATCGCTGTACTGATGGGGATAAATGTCATCCCAGCTCGCGCCCTTAATGGAGACCTCGATGCCAAGCTCCTTCATCTGATTCGCGAATTCCGCCGAAAGCGCCTGGCGCACCGAGTCGTTGCTGGCGTAATACAAATCGAATGCAGCGCGCACGCCGTCCTTTTCGCGAATGCCATCGGCACCGGCAGCCCAGCCGGCCTCGTCAAGAAGCTGCTTGGCATAAGCCACGTCGGTCTCGACCTTCATATCGGGGGAACCCCACGGCGACTTATCGCACACGCTGTACGCAGGCGTTCCGTAGCCATTGATAACGTTTTTGATCATGGTCTCGCGGTCTACGCCGTAGTTGATGGCGCGACGCACGGCAATATCGCTCGTCACCGCATTGCCTACGGGGTATGCAACGCCACCGTCGCCTTCCTTGGTACCGCCCGGCTGCGGCATAGGAAGGGAAATGCCGCGAGAGTCCACCGTCTCACATGCGAGCAGCTCATAGTCTGAGATTTCCTGGTCGGAATACACGGCGGCGGTAAACGCGATGTCCACCTGGCCGGCGCGAGCGGCGGCGAGAGCCGCATCTTCCTCCATGAACGCGACCACAACGCGCTTCATTTTCGGCTCTTCGCCATAGTAGTCGGGGTTCGCCTTCAAAATAACCTGCTGGCCCTTGTCCCACTGCTCAAGCATGTAACGACCCGACCCAATGGGGTTGGCGCCGTAATCGTCGCCATATGCCTTCTCGGGAACAATGCCCAACACGGCAAGCGTGTACAGAAGCATGTTGTAAGGCTTGGTCAAATACAGCTCAACGTGCGTGGCGTCGGTGGCCACGGCCTCGCGCACCATGGAAAGGTCGGCCTCGGAAGCTTCGCCCTTAATGACGCCGTTAATAGTGAAGGCGACGTCAGATGCGGTAAGCGGATCGCCATTAGTGAACTTCACGTCGTCGCGAATGGCGAATGTCCAGGTAAGACCGTCGTCAGAGCAGAAATAGTCGGTCGCGAGGTCGTTTTGGAATTCAAGATTCTCGTCGGTTGTAATAAGCGTCGACTGAATAAGGGGTTCATGGACATGCTCGCCGCAGCCCCACGCACGCAACGGGTCGAAACCAGCGGCGGGCTCGCTGCCAGTATTCATGGCAACGATGACCCGATCGGTAGCCGCAGCGCCTTCGCCGCCCCCCGTCGAAGACCCACCCGCACATGCCGAAAGCACGCCGCCAAACGATGCGACGGCAGCGCCGCACGCAGCCAGCTTCAGAAAATCGCGCCTTTTGCACATTGCAATGTCCTGCTCGTGTATCACCATTTCCGTTTCCTTCCCTCTTAGTGTTACGGAATTTGATTTCGTAGCACACATAGTAAAGGATAGTGTGTTACGAATACAAGATGCGTAACACAATAATTCGGCTAACGTCCCGTGAGCCGTCGCTATGACAGATAGCCTCTATGGTTTGGAAAATTCACGAGACCAAGACGCAAAAGCAATCAGGGCTGAGATGGGGCCGCGAAAGAGCCGTTTGCCGAATTCCTCGCACGCGGCAAACCCACGCATAAGGCCCATATAAGAACAGCTCCGGCATATGCCGGAGCTGCGAATACACTATCGAAGTTCATGCTGAGCCGAATCGTTGGTGTCGGCCCCGCACACTCGTCACACCGTTGAGCGTCGCCAAGCACAACCGCTTCAGCGTTTTACGCGAGCTCGCGCTCAACCACTTCAGCAATCGCCTTCGCGTGGGCGTCGGCCGATTCCTGAGTTTCGGCCTCGACCATAACGCGCACCAAGGGCTCCGTGCCACTCGTGCGAACGAGCACGCGACCGGCATCGCCCATTTCAGCTTCAGCTGCATGCACGGCATCCCAAATGGGAGCGTTCCCCTCGAGCGCATGTTTATCTTTCACGCGCACGTTAATCAGCGTTTGCGGGAACTTCGTCATAACCTTGATGGCTTCTTCGACAGGCTTGCCGCTGCGACGAACGGCAGCGAGGAATTGGCACGCCGTCACCAGGCCATCGCCCGTGGAATTATGCTCGAGCAAAATCATATGGCCCGACTGCTCGCCACCAACGGCATAGCCGCCTTCGCGCATCGCCTCGAGCACATAGCGATCGCCCACCTTAGTCTGCAGCACATCAATGCCATGAGCCTCCATGGCGCGCACAAAGCCCAAATTGGTCATAACCGTTGAAACCGCCGTGTTATGGGGCAGCTCGCCGCGATTCTTCAAATCGACCGCAAGCACCGCCTCGACGATGTCGCCATCGATTTCGGTGCCATCTTTTGCCATGAGCATCACGCGGTCGGCGTCGCCATCGTGGGCAATGCCCACGTCAGCGCCGCATTCGGCCATAAGCTCGGCCAGAGGACCCAAATGGGTGGAGCCGCAATTGACGTTGATGTCGGTACCGTCATAGTCGTCGTTGATCACGGTGACTTCCGCGCCCAAACGGCGCAGCGCCTCTGCGCTCGTGAGGGACGACGCGCCGTGGCCCGTATCGAGCGCGACATGAAGCCCGTCGAAGTTGATTCCCTGGCTCGTTACCGTTTCGACCGCATGGTTGATATACATCTCACACGCGTCCTCGACTTCGAGAGCGACGCCAACTTCATCGCCCACGGGCATTTCGGCTTCCTCGCCCGCCTCTTTCGCACGCGCGATTTGGCCTTCAACGCCACCCTCGGCAATGAATTTCTCGATTTCGTCTTCGACCGTGTCAGGAAGCTTGAAGCCATTCGCGTCGAAGAATTTGATGCCGTTGTACTCCGGCGGATTATGCGATGCGGAAATCACGATACCGCCATCGGCATGCAGTTCGCGAACCAACAGCGCCACGGCCGGCGTAGGAATAACCCCCGTAAGCAGCGCATCGCCGCCTGCACTCGTAATGCCGGCAACCACCGCAGCCTCGAGCATGTCGCCGCTTTTGCGCGTATCTTTGCCCACGACAATGGTCTTGCCCATAAACGATGCCGCAGCCTGCCCAAGCCTATAAGATAATTCGCAGGTAAGGTCGACGTTCGCCACGCCGCGCACACCATCAGTTCCAAAAAGTCGGGCCATTGCTTCTCCAATCCTTGTGAAAGCTCTCTCGCGAAGCTTTGAAACATCGCCTCGCAAGATGGCAAAGGGCGCCCGCGCGCCCCTCGAACTTTTGTATTCTACCACTCACGGCCGCAATGCACCGCACGCCAGGCCGCCAAACCATATCGAGCGGCGAGCGGAACATTGCACGCGAAAACGCCGTGGTTGTCGCCTGCTTGGAGGCACGCGACAACGCGCGCATGAATTGTCATGAGTCGCAGTAACGGCGTTCGCCACGCACCCCGATCTTGCGGCATAATTGCACTATCGGCGTTGAGCGAAATTCGTAAAGAGTCACAACGCAGTCAAAAGCATCGATACAATATTGGCCAAGAAACGTTACGTCGAACCTTTGCAAAGGAAGACCTATGGAACTCAAACAAATCGCAAGCTTCGCCGTCGATCACACCAAGCTCGTTGAAGGCATGTACACCTCACGCGTTGACGGCGACGTGACCACCTATGACATTCGCATGGTTAAGCCGAACTGCGGCACCTATCTGCCCTACCCCGCCATCCATAGCTTCGAGCACTTGTTCGCAACCTATGTGCGCTCGAGCAAGCTTTCCGACCAAGTCATATACGTTGGCCCCATGGGGTGCCGTACCGGTTTCTATTTCCTCGTGCGCAACATGGAACCCGAGGTTGCCATCAAGCTTGTCAATGACATGCTCGCATTCATTGCCAGCTTTGAGGGCGATGTGCCCGGTGCCACCGAAAAGGAGTGCGGCAACTTCCGAGAGCAAGACCTCGAAGGCGCCAAAGCAATCGCCCGCAAGATGATTCCCATTCTGAAAAGCTGGACGCCCGCCGACTGCGCCTACGAAAAATAGCCAACGTTCGACATGCTCCGGTCTCAAAGGGCACGAAGGGCACGCTTCAGCAGCACGGAACCCGGCTTTGACCGGTCGTTTCCGCGCATCTCGAGCGCGCCTTGCCCCCCCTTTTTTCATTGATTAGAAATCGAAGCAAAAGGCCCGATGGATACACCCATCGGGCCTTCGTATTCCGCGCGGCTTTTGACGCATAGGCTCTCATGGGCCCGCTTTTTCGGGCTTATAGGACAAAAAGTGTGTCTGGAGGCTTTATTCAGTCGACGGA
>ERZ857840.673-NODE-673-length-46496-cov-9.309769_pt1 | contig 46496 bp, 45 predicted proteins | sample MGYA00519760_ERZ857840 | MGnify/ENA primary metagenome ERZ857840 (study PRJEB31778, sample SAMEA3449371) | human gut metagenome | biome: human gut; feature: human-associated habitat; material: faeces | place: United Kingdom | collected 2010/2012 ... | reverse complement strand
CTGGACGCGTACTGCTGTACGCGCCCAGTTCGATTGAGAATTAGCCCTTCTTTGTCTTGATCATATCCATTGCGACAGCAATGATGATCAGGACGCCCGTCATAACTTCCAGGATGTAGTCACTGATGGAGAACGCTTTACCCGCGTTCTGAATAACGACCATCAGCAAGGTGCCGACGAAGGTGCCAGTCACTGCGCCGCGGCCACCAGCCAGAGACGCACCGCCGATAACGGACGCGCAGCCGGAACCGGAAGCCTTCTCGGTCGCGGAAGCATCGGTCGCGTTGGTGCCGGTAGCATTGCCGGTCACAACCGGCTCGGTAGAGGTCGCAGTGCCGGGAGCCTGCGTGTTGCTCTCCTCGGTCTTGTTGGTCTGGGTCTCGGTAGCGGACTCAGTCTGGGTCGGGTCAATCTTCAGGTAGGTGTTCTTGTAGTTGACAGCCTCCTCGACCGAGCGGAACGTACCCATGTAGCAGATGTCGAAGGTCTCACCGACAGACAGACCGCCGAAGTCAATGCGGAAGCCGTTGATACGATCCTTGAAGTTATACATAGGCGTACCGTCATCGTTCTTCTCGCCCAGGTTGACAACGACCAGGTTGTAGTAGTCATCGCCGACCGTATCCTCAACGCAGTCCTCGCCGTAAGCATCCCACGAAGTCAGGGTGGTGGGACCGGCAGACATATTCTCGCCAGACAGGTAGTACAGACCGCCGCTCAGAGAATCCGAGTTGCGCAGCAGCATGGCGAACACAGGGAAATCGGTAGCATTGTAGGTCAGCTTGCTCTTGATGCTCCAGGACAGGAAGGTAGCGGCAACAGAGGGGGTCAGCGCGTAGGAGTTGTCACCCTTCGCCTCGACCTTGGTGTTCTGCACCTCGGGATCCTTGTTGAAGGAGGACTTGGTGGCATCGAACAGCAGAGCAGGCTGGTTGGCAGGAACAGTGGAGGAATCGATCATCTCGCCGAACACCTTCACGTTGTCCTCGGGATCCTTCTTCTCGGTACCGGTAGGAGCAGAGCCGTTGACCTCCAGAATGGTCAGGGCAGCCACGCCGTCCGAAACACCGCTGTGGAACACGATGTTGACATAGAAGTCGCCGCTCTCAACCAGCCCGTTGAGGTTCTGGCTGATGGTAGCGCAGCCGGCAATGGTCTGACCGTTGACCTTGATGTCATAGGCAGAACCGTCCCACGTCACAGTCAGCGTGTAGATCTCACGGCCCTGCGCATCCACCTCGCAGGCACCGTTGGTGTTGCCCTGATGGGCGAAAGCGGCGCCGTTACCCTCGGCATCCTTCTCATGGCTCCAGAAGCTCTCGCAGGAGGGGTTGCCATCGCCGGTACCGCGGTTCAGGGAGACCCAACCGGAGCCGAAGCCGTGGGTGGAGTCACCGGGCGTAACATTCTGGTTATCCGCGATGATGAAGGAAATCCACTCATCCGCCTGACCGTCCTCGCCCTTGTAGGAGAACTCGTCGATGCGGACCTTCATGGAGAAGCCTTCCTTCATGTTGAAGGTCTCCTTGGAGCCGACAACATAGAAGGGGTTCATGTTCTTGAAGCTGGGGGAAGTGGTATGGAAGCCTTCGGAATCATAGTAGAAACCACCGGCGGGGCAATAATCATCCGGATCATCGTAGTCCTTGGGGCTACGACGGGTAGTCCAGTCGCCTTCTCCGGCGGCGGAAGCTGTCAGGGTCACCGCAGGAATCATGGCAAGAACCATAACGGCGCAGAGAACCAGAGCAAGCAGTTTTTTCATGGGGTTCGCTCCTTTCAAAAAAGCAGACATTGTGTTCGTTTCGTGGCGTGCGTACAGCCGCACGCCCACTACGACATCATTATACCATAGCGCGGCAGATTTGTAAAGCGACGCTTTACACCAATTTGACACCGAAAAATTGAGCAATCTCCCCAATATGCCCCCGCATTCCGCGGGTCGGGGCGTTACTGCAGCGTCTCGTAGTAGTAAACAGGCAGTGCGCTCCAGCCGTGGCAGAGCGATCCGGCATCGCCGAAATCATCCGCGCCGCAGATGGTTTCCCAGAAGGAAGTGGCGCCCTCGCGGAGCATATAGAGGTATTCGCGGTCGATCTCCGCGAGGATGAGCGGGGCGTAGCGGCTCCGGTCAAGCGCCAGCAGGGCGTCAAAGCGGAAGGCGTTCATGCTCAGCGTGTTGGGGTAGACGCAGAGCCCCGTGTCAGCGGGTCCGTTCGCCTCCATGACGCGCAGCATGACGGAGATGTCCAGCCCGTCGGCGGCGCCGCACAGGAGGCAGAGCGACTGCGTCAGCACGGTATACTCGCCCCGATGGATGCAGTCAAAGCTCTCGAACAGGCGCGTTTCCGGGTTGAAAAACACCTGTGCGATGGCGGCATTCAGCGTCCGGCTGGTGGCGCGGTAGGATGCCGCCTTGTCCTGCAGTCCCAGTGCCTCGCAGATATTGGCAAGCGCCCGGAGCGCCAGCGACAGGAATGCGTTCAGGGGTGCCTCCAGCCGCCGGCTCGTCTCGGCAAATGCACCGGACATGGTGGGCGTCCACTCGTAGAAGTTCCAGTAATCGCGCCGCCCCTCGAACTCGCCGTAGAAGTTCTCAATCACGCCGCTGTCCTGCCGTCTGCGCAGAAAGGTCTCCATCAGGTTCTCCAGCATGGGCAGATGCTCCGCCGCCAGCGAGGTATCGCCGCTGTGCCGGATGTACTCATCCATCTGGACAAAGAACATACAGGAGAAGGACGGAATGGGGAAATCCAACCCGGCGGGGTAGCACAGCATCAGCAGTCCGTCCCGGCGGACGCCGTGCGTCATCAGCTCCAGCGCCGCCCGCGCCGCCTGCGTCTCCCCGAAGGCATAGTAGCCGCAGAGCATCTGGTTGCGGGAATCCATGGTATAAAGTGCCTGCTCGCGCCACGGGCAGTCCTCATAGTGCTCATGCAGGCACTGGAGCAGGGTGTTCTGGCAGACTTTGTATATCGTCTCGCGCAGCAGGTTCCCGCAACGGTACTCCTTGGCGCACAGCGGGTAGGTCGTCGGGCGCAGTCCGGCGTAGTGCACCGTTGCCTCGGTGGTATGCAGGAAGAATTGCAGGTAGCGACAGCCGAAGCGGCGGAAGGTGTGCAGGTAGGTGTTGCGTCCCGCCTTCAGCTGAACATCGCACCAGAAGCCGCGGACGGCGGTGCGCAGTCTGCCGTCCTTGAGATGCTCGCCGAAACCGACGTCCAGGCGGCAGTCAGTGGGAACCTCAATGTCAAAATCCAGGAATCCGGCAGACTCCGTGCCGAGATCAACCGTGAAGTAAATGCCGTCAAAAAAGGCTGTGTCACCGGTCATTTTCAGCGTGGCAGGCGCGGAAAAATCCGTCGCGCCCATGTCGCAGGGATTGCGGTAGGTCAGGGCGGCGGACTGCATCCGCGTACCCGGGGTGCCCTCCTCGGTCATGTAGCGGAACTGTCCGGCAAGCGTAACGCGGGACGGCAGGCACGGCTCCAGCGTCAGCTTGCGGTTGGGGCGCAGGTGGAAATCGACAGAAATCCCCTCCGCCGCGCGCGAGGGCGCAAAGCCGTCCGCGCCCGCCGTGCGGAAGCCGTCATCGCCGTGCATATTATAATGGTAGGTAAGTCCGAGCTGGGAGGAGATCGGATCGCATCTTCCGGAAATATAATCGCGGGACAGGCGGGACAGCGTGTCGGTGCCGGAGGCGGTGAGGATATTGCCGTCCGCATCGGCAAGCTCAAAGATCAGCCCCGCTTCGCCGGGCGCGTAGGTCTGGGAGGCAACGCCGTAGTGCCAGACCGTGATTGCCATCCGGTTTTCGCCGGGGTGCGCGCAGGCGGTCACGTCCACCTCGTCATAGACCTTGTAGTCCGGGTAGTCGGCGTACTGTCCGAAAGCCGCCAACTGTCCGTTTATCCACACGGAGTAATTGGAATCCGCGGCAATACGCAGGCGGCAGGCGGTATCCGCCCCCGCCGTGAAGGTCGTCAGGAAATCGCAGAATTCATCCCGTCCGGCAGGCGCATTCCGCCAGATCCAGACAGCTTTTTCAAATGCTTGCGGCATGATAGATACCTCTCTCTTGGTGATTTTTGCAGGGATTGCCGTTTCATGATACCCCATTTCCGGGAAAATGTCAAGACGGAAATGCAAAAAATTACAGGCGGTGTCCGGCGGAGTCGGAATCAAACGAAAGGTTTATTTATAAATCTACTGTTTATAGAGTTTTCCCTGCCAGCTGTCCGCCGCGTACAGGGCTTTATCTATATCATTCAGAACCGCGATCTTTTTCCGGCTCCACGCAGGGGCAAGCAGATCCGCCGCCATGCCGTCTCCGGTCAGCCGCCCGATGACAGTCTGCGGCGGGAGCAGTTCCAGTGCCCGCACCACGGTGCGGATGTATGCGTCCCGTTCCAGCGGGGTATAGTTTCCCTGCCGGTACATTTCACCCAGCACCGTACCGCGCAGGACGTGCAGCAGGTGTATTTTGACCTGATCGGGGCGCAGTGCCGCCACCGCGCGCACCGTGTCCAGCATGGCGTCCTCGTCCTCGCCCGGCAATCCGAATATGAGATGCACGCAGATCTGTATGCGCCCGGACGCCGCCCGCAGACGCGCATAGCCATCCGTGAAATCCCGGTAGGTGTGCCCCCGGTTGATGCGCGCCGCCGTTTCGTCGTGCGCTGTCTGTAATCCCAACTCCACGGTCAGGACCGTGCGCTCTGCCAGTTCCGCGAGGTACGCCGTCACATCGGGCGGCAGGCAGTCTGCGCGCGTGGCGATATTCAGCCCCACGGCATCCGGGAACGTCAGCGCCTCCCCGAACAGATCGCGCAAAACGGGCAGCGGGGCATAGGTATTGGTGTGCGCCTGAAAGTACGGGATGCACGCGCACCCCTGCCACTTGGCGTCCAGCGCCCGTCTTGTGATGTCGTACTGCTCGCGCAGCGGAACGGTCGCCGACTGTGCGCAGTCCCCGCTCCCCCGTCCGGAGCAGTATATGCACCCGCCCCTGCCGCATCGCCCGTCAATATTCGGGCATGTCAGTCCCGCGTCCAGCGGTATTTTTGCGCACTTCCTGCCAAACGTCTGCCGGAGCCAGTAATCATACGTGCAGTACCGCTTGTTGCTGTCGGAATACGGGTACGGATTGGTATCCGCCTGACGGCTGTGCATCTGCGCTTCCCTCCCCTCTCTGCCGCCCGCCCGGCGGCGATGTATTTACATACATTGTAACACACCGCGCAACGATTGTAAAGGGGTCGCCGTAAAACATCACCGGCTGGGGAACGAGGAAATGGGGAAACGGGGAAACGTTGGGGGCTTCTTGAAAGAAGCCCCCAAACCCCCAAGAACTTTCATCAATATATATTATTGGTCGAAGGTGGCGTAGCATTGATTTGAGTCGGCGTCGCCGAGGGTTGCCGGGCGTCAGTATCCTCCGTGGTCGGCGGAAACCCGAAAGCCATCCCCCGCCGGGAAGGGGCAGGGGGATAGGGGGCAAGAAAGCAAGCTAAAGGCAGGGTCGGCAGGCGGGGAAGAAAGCCATCCCCCGCCGGATGTCCTGCATGGCAGGATCGATAAGTGCCGCCGGGTTCAGCTCCCGGGGATGCAAGGGGCGGAGCCCCTTGCATAAGAAAACCAAGAATCCCCCTTCCCGCCGGGAAGGGGCAGGGGGATGGGGGCAAGAAAGTAAGCTAAAGGCAGGGTCGGCAGGCGGGGAAGAAAGCCAGCCCCCGTCGGGGACAGTTGCGGCAGGCCGAGCCGGCAACCTGAAAAGCCACTTTCCCCTTGCCCCACAGCCTGCTTTCCGCACCCTTGACAAAACCGAACGGAAGTGCTATAATGAGGCAAATTCAGACACAGGGAGGAACCCCGATGGACGTCCTGCAGGAGATCGCCCGTCTGCGAACCGGCGAAAAAATCCAGGCAATCTTTTTCATGGCGGCATTCGTGTTCATGGTCTTTTCAGGTGTCGGCTGGGTGCTGGAGCTGTTCTTCCGGCGCTTCGTGTCGGCTAAAAAATGGGTAAACCCCGGCTTTCTCAAAGGTCCCTGCCTGCCCATATACGGCACCGGCGTGGTTGTCATGACGGGGTATGTCCTGCTCATGTCTCAGCTGGAGGACGCATTCCCCGCACGCTGGCTGTTTGACGCCGTCGTCATTCTGGGCAGCGGTCTGCTCATGACACTGATCGAGCTGATCGGCGGACTGATTTTCATCGAGAAAATGCACGTCCGGCTTTGGGACTACAGCGATTCCCCCGGTAACTTCCGGGGCATTATCTGCCCCACCTTCTCCCTCATATGGACGGCGGCGGGCGCTGCCTTCTACTATCTGCTGTTTGACCCCATCGTCATCATGGCAACGCGGTTCATCACGCTGGACTGGTTCGCGCTGGCGGTATTCCTCATGGGAATGTACTACGGCGTGTTTGTCATTGATTTCTGCATTTCCGTCCAACTGCTCAAAAAGATCAAAGCCGCCGCAGAGGAAAGCCAGCTTATCCTCAAGTGGGAAAACATCAAGCTACACGTGCAGGAGGAGCTGCGCCGCAAGCAACTCAAGCCGCACTTCCTTGCCCCCTTCCAGTCCGGAACGCCCCTGCGGGAAAGCCTCCGCGCCTATGTCCGGGAGCAGGGCGAAAAGCTGGAAAAGTTCAGAAAGCGCTGATTACAGCAGTATAAGCCGCGCACGGCTTTCGGAATCCCGCGTGCGTAGTACATCCCTGTGCGGAAGTAATCGGAAAGGAAGTCTGACAGACACAACATGATCGCATTTCTCAAGCGACAGCCACCCGTGCGCATCATTGCCATGGGCTTTGCACTGGTCATTCTGCTCGGTTCGGGACTGCTCATGCTCCCGTGCAGCCTCCGGGACGGCGCAACGTTGCACTATATCGACGCCCTGTACACCTCCACCAGCGCGGTGTGCGTCACGGGACTGATCGCCGCCGATGCAGGCGATACCTTCTCCCTGTTCGGGCAGATCGTCCTGCTGCTCTTGATCCAGGTCGGCGGACTGGGCGTGACTGCCATCGGTGCCGGCGTTATCCTGCTCATGGGGCGCAAAATGAATCTGCGCGGGCGCAACCTCGTGCAGGAGGCAAGCAATCTTGAATCCGGACACGGCGTGGTGCGGTTTGTCCGCAGTGTATTCCTGACCACGCTCATCATTGAGCTGTGCGGCGCCGTGCTGAGCTTTATTACCTTCATACAGCATTACCCCGCGCCGCGCGCCGTCTGGCTGAGCCTGTTCCACTCAGTGGCAGCATTCAACAACTCCGGCTTTGACGTGTTCGGCGGCGGGCAGAGCCTCATCCCCTATCAGCACGATGTTCTGCTCAACCTGACAACCTGCGCGCTGATCTTCTTTGGCGGCATCGGATTTCTGGTCATCCGCGAGATGGTTGCCAACCGCTGGCACTGGAAGCGCTACTCCATGCACGCACGCGTAGTTCTGTCGGTCAGTGCTGTCCTGACCGCGGGAGGCACCCTGCTCATCAAGCTGGCGGAGCGCGGAAACATCACGTGGCTGGGCGCGTTCTTTGCCAGTGTGACCGCACGCACTGCCGGATTCTCCACCTTCTCCTTCGCCGATTTCTCCAACGCCGGACTGTTGGTCATGATGGTGCTGATGTACATTGGCGCTTCGTCCGGCTCAACAGGCGGCGGTATCAAAACCAGCACCTTCTTCGTCCTGCTGATGGGCGTACACGGAGCGGCATCCGGGCAGAGCGAGAAGGCTTTCCACTACGCCATCCCTAAGGAGACCTTCCGCAAGGCGGCTGTCATCGCCCTGCTGGCGCTGTCCATGATCACGGTATCCGGCGCAGCCATTGCCATGCTGGAGCCGACGCTGTCGCTCCGGGACATCCTGTTTGAAATGGTCTCCGCCTTCGGCACGGTGGGGCTGTCTACCGGCATCACGCCGGGGCTGTCGGTCGGCTCCAAGCTGATCTCCATCCTCATGATGTTCACCGGACGGTTGGGACCGCTGACTATTGCATCGCTCTGGCACTTCAACCGCATCGAGCGCATCAGTTACCCCGAGGGCAATATTTCCGTAGGATAAAGGCTCCCCCGCGCGAGGGAAGCCCGGCAACACAAATTTCAAATAATGGAAGAAGGATATTACATATGGCATATAAGCAGAAATCCGACAAAACGCGTGCGGCACGCAAGCCGAAAGCCGGAAAGACCATATACGGCATCATCGGCATGGGGCGCTTCGGACTGGCACTGGCGCAGGAGCTTCACGCCGCAGACGCCGATCTCATCATCGTGGACAAGGACGAGGAAAAGATCAATCTGGCACGCGAGCTGACCGAAAATGCCTTCATCGTGCGCAATCTGGAAAAGAAGACTCTGCTGGATGCGGGAATGGGCAACTGCGACGTGGCGGTGGTCGGTATCGGGGAGCATATTGACACTTCCATTCTGACCACGCTGACGCTGGTTTCCATGGGGATTCCCAAGGTCATTGCCAAGGCGACCAGCACCGAGCACGGGCTGATTCTGGAAAAGCTGGGTGCCGAGGTGGTCTATCCGGAGCGCGACATGGCGATCCGGCTGGCGCACCGTCTGGAAACCTCGCAGGCGCTGGATTTTGTCCAGCTCAGCGAGAAGATCAACATTTCCAAGTTTGCCCTGCCCGCGCAGGCGGTCGGGCAGACCGTCGTGGAGGTCAATCTGCGCAACCGCTTCGGGCTGAACATCATTGCCATCGAGAACGGCGGCGTTGTGGAGGAAGCGGTTCGTCCGGACTACATCTTCCGCACGGGAGATATTCTGTATCTGTCCGGTAGCAAGGAGGGGTTCAACAAGCTGGCGGCGTGGGTCAACGGGTAATGGAGAACGGTGGAGTGGTGGGGGCATATGCCTGCCGCCGCTGTCCCCGGTGGGGGGGCTTGTCTTCTTTCCCACCTGCCAACCCTGCTTTTAGCTTGCTTTCTTGCCCCCTATCCCCCTCCCCCCTTCCCCAGTGGGGAAGGGGGATTCTTAGTTTTCTTATGCAAGGGGCTCCGCCCCTTGCATCCCCGGTGGCTGAACCCGGGCGGCACTTACAGCCCCTGCCAAGCAAAGCATCCGGCGGGGGACTGGTTTTCTTCCTCGCCCGATGCCCCGGCAACCCTCGGCGACGTCGGCTCAAATCAATGCTGCGCCACCTCCGGTCAATACTATAATCGAGGAGAGTTCTTGGGGGTTTGGGGGCTTCTTTCAAGAAGCCCCCAACGCTTCCTCGCTCCCTCGCTTCCTCGCTTCCTCGCTTCCTCGTCCCCTCGCTTCCCTGCGCATCCGGTCAGACTGTGTCACAATCCGGCGGGGGCGGACATACCATGGGAACGGGAGCCGTCCAGGACGGACTACCCGCACGGTGTGTCCGTCCACGGTCGCATCCTGCGCCGGGGACGCGGCGCACCGACACCAACCGGAGGAGGAATGAGTTTCCATGCCCAGCTTTACCAACCAGGCGACGCTGTCCTATCGCGGCAACGTCACCATTTCGAATATTGTCACGGGTGAGCTGGTCGCCGTGCTGTCCGCGACCAAGACAGCCCTGTCGGAGCGGTACGGCGCCGACGACATCCTGACCTATGTCATCAGCATTGTCAACAGCGGACCGGCGCCCTACACGGGGTTGACCATGACCGATGACCTCGGCGCATACACCTACGGCACCGGCACGCTGACCCCGCTGACCTATGTGGACGGATCCCTGCGGTACTTTGTGAACGGCGTACTGCAGGCAACGCCCACTCCGACCGCCGACGCCCCGCTGACCGTTCCCGGGATTGCGGTCCCCGCCGGAGGCAACGCTCTGCTGATCTACGAGACGCGCGTCAACTCCTTTGCCCCGCTGGATACCGAATCGACCGTGACCAACACCGCGACGCTTTCCGGCGCCGGACTTACCACGCCGGTTCAGGCAGCCAGCACAGTCAACGCCCGAGCCGCCGCCTACCTGACCATCGGCAAGGCGGTCAGCCCTGCCACGGTAGCGGAGAACGGCACGCTGACCTATACCTTCACCATCCAGAACTACGGCAACACTGCGGCGGCGGAAACGGACAATGTCACGGTTTCGGACACCTTCTCGCCCATCCTGAAAGCCATATCCGTCACCTACAACGGCGTGGCGTGGACAGAAGGAACGCAGTACACCTACAACGCCGCGACCGGCGCGTTCGCTACGACTGCCGGACAGATCACGGTACCCGCCGCTTCGCTGACGCGCGATACCGCCACCGGCGCCGTCGTTGTCACCCCCGGCATCAGTACACTGACCGTGACCGGAACAGTCTGAGCAAGTCACCCATACCGAATGAAAGGTGCTGTCAAAAAGCCCGCTGCTTTTTGACAGCACCCCCAAATGCCGGTCGGTTTTGCCCATGACTTTAGTTTCCTGATTATCTTGGCGGCAAGACGTCGGTTTTCAGCCGCCGAGACCAATGTCACAATGTCATCGGGGCGTTAAAAAACTCAAACTGAGTTTTTTTACGCCCCTTTTCCCTGCGTCCGAAAAAGCGGCGTAGGGTGTGATTAAAAAACGCAAGACTGCGTATTTTTTTGTGTATGCCATATTGACAATCGCGTGATTGTATGATATACTATATGTGATCGTGAGCCCCTACCGCCGCAACAGTCTTGTCAGAAAGAGAGAGGAGGCACTCATGTCCCGTCTTATCAGAAAGCACCCCTATCAGAAGGTTCCGGCAATCCCGCCATTCCTGCGCAATCACCTCTGGCAACCGCTCAAGGCATTGCTTGCCTCCTTAGAGCTGTGGCTTCTGATCCCCATTACGCTGCACAGCCCGGACGGTGTCCGCTCCGTGTTCACAGTGGTGTACGGCACCTGGGCAGACGGAATGATCCTTGCCGTCCAGCTGATTTTTCTGTATATCCTGACTCACTTTTTTGATTCGGTTGACGACATCACCTTCGTGGACTACTGCAAGTCGCCGGTTCCCCTCCTGCGGCGCTACTCGTGGTGGCTGTCGGTGGGACTGTGCACGGTCGGATGCGCCCCGTCGCTGGCGGTGGGGATCAATCTGGTTCTGCGAAACACGGCGGCGGCAAAGGCGGCGCCGCTCTACACGCTGTTTGTATACCTGCTTGCCGGACTGGTTGTATGCGGCATCCGGCTGTTCCAGATATGGCTGCTGAATCGGAAGTGGAGCCGTCAGCGGCTGGTGGAGGACGGCTCCACCTATTGGCCGAGACTGCAAACCCGCATCTTTCAGGCAATCGTCCTGCCTCTTTCGCTGTTCCTGTTCGTGCGGCTGCTTCTGAAGACAGGCTACCTGTACATTATCCCGAATCTCATCTGGGCAGTGCTCGTGCTGGTCAGGCGGGAGCGTGCCGCACTGCCGATTCTGCTGGCGGCAGTCAGCCTGTGCCTGCTGATCGTAGGCATACGTCTGCTCTGTGCGTGGCGCAAGCGGAAACAGCTCCTCGATCAGTTGGAAGAGCTGGCACACAGCGGACTCCTGAGCTATCGCCTCGTGGGGCACCCCTTCCTGTCGCTTTTGTCGCAGCGGTTCCTGTTCGGACTGTTCGCCGTAGACACACGCGGGAACCGCTGGCGCGTCGGCATTGCATCCTGCCGGCACAGGTCGCGGTCGGCGGTCGCCTGTGAGGGGCATCTGCTCCGGTTCCGACACACGTTCCGGTTCCGGATGGCGCCCATCGTGAACTCCTACGGAGCCTATATGCATCAGGGCGAGCAGATGGGCGTCCGATACACCAACTACCCCGTGCTTTTCCCTGTCGGCGCTTTCCCGGATGACCTGCCCGCTCCAGCCAAACAGCGCCGGGGCACCGGCAGACGGCAGTATGAGCCGACCGAATCCGAAATCATGCTGCTGTCACCGCCGCCCGCACAGCTATATGTCAGGGCGCCGCAAGGCTTGGCAGAGCTGGACAACGGCAGCGAGGTATTCGGCTACCAGGTCTGGAGCGGCGGTGCATTCTTCCGCTTTCTGGAGCGTATGTACACCGGGGACTGACAGGATTGCCAACCGGATAAGCCTGTCGGTGAGCTTCGGTGAAATAAGGAAAACCTCCGGAAAAGACCGTCCCGGCGTGTGATCGGGGCGGTCTTTTCCGGAGGTGTCTTTTACTGCGGGTCAGTGGGCGGGGCGGACGGGCGGTATGTAAAGCAGTCCAGCAACCGCACCCCCATGCGGTGCAGGGCAAGGCAGGACACCCGCCTGTCCTCCTCGCTGTTGAAGCCGGGGATGAGCGGCACCCGCACCGTGACGCGGTCGGCACCGACCAGCGAAAGCAGCAGCGCCAGATTCTCCCGCACCGGCATCATGACCTGCCCGGTATAGGCACGGTACACCGCCGGGTTCATGTCCTTGATATCCACGAAAAAATGGTCGATACAGCACGCCGCAATCCGGACTTGCTCCGCCGGGACATGCAGACTGGTTTCGGCATACAGCCGCCATCCGGCGGGGCAGACCGCCCGGAAGGCGGCGATAAAGTCCGCGTGGCAAAGCGGCTCGCCGCCCCCGAAGGTCACGCCGCCGCCCGTTGCCAGATAGTAAAGATCGTCCTGCCGGACAAGTCCGCACAATTCGTCCGGCGTCACCCAACTGACGCCGGCTTTGTCCGCCGGACGCATAGCCTTCGGATTGAGGCACATCCGGCACTGCAGGGGGCACCCCTGCGCCCCGACCAGTGCCGTCACACCTGCGCCGTCGGTCGCCATGCGCAGGCGGCTGATGAACGCCAGCGGAAAAGCAGCCTCTTGCAAAGCCTCCCGGGAGCCAGTCATCTCATCTACCGTCTTTCCCGACAGGGAATTCTTCATCCGGCATCTCCCCCGGCAACGGCGCCACTATCAGCAGCCCTGTAGTTTCGTCGGTGTACACACCGCCGACGGTAGCTTCCTCCGTCTCGGATTCCGACTCGGGCAGGGGCATTTCGCCCATGATATCCTCCCCGACCACCTTCCCGGTCGGCGCGCTGCCTATCCCGGACTGCGCAGCGGAAGCCGGTTCCTCCATCATGCCCTGCCGCGCGAACAGATCGGTGGACGCGCATCCCGAAACCGACAGCGTCATGGCAGCGGCGACACCCACCACAGCGACCGCCTTCCCGAGCGCCTGCCTGCGCTCCAGCGCCTTCTCCAGCGCGACGACCTCCGCCTCGCACTTCGGGCAGGTACCGCGGCAGTTGCCCTTATGGGCGCACGACTCCACCGTCCATGCGATCCCGTTCTGCCGGGCAATTTCCGCACGTATCTCTTTGAGGATACGGCATTTTTCTTTCCCGTAGTACTTCATAGCTATCAGAGGCTCCTTTCCCGGAAAATCAGTAAAAAACGGGGAAATTTATGCGGTCGGATGTGCTCTCAATACAGATCCGCCTCCGCATAGGCAGGCGCCGTCTCCTCCTGCCGCGTCTCTTCCTGCGGGTAGTCCGACGCTTCCGTATTCAGCACCTTCGGCACAAATACGGCGATGCCCACAAAAAGACTCACCAGTGCCACACCAACGGTCAGTTCCTTGTTTTTCCGTACCTTCTTTTCCATACCGTTTCCGTCCTTTCGCGTCAGCCTTTCGGCAGTATCACAGGTCCCTTCACTTATATAGACGGTTTTTGATAGTATTTTGTCGCGCCTGAATTCGGCTTTTTCGGAATTTTTCGGAAATTTACATTCTGTTCACTTTTGGCGGCTGTTGCAGGGGGGAGTTCTTACGACTTTCCCTTCTGCTTTTTCATGCCCTTTTTCAGATCCTTCAGTTCGGCAAGGAAGGAATCCACGTCCTTGAACTCCCGGTAGACCGACGCAAAGCGCACGTAGGCAACCTCATCCGCCGCCCGGAGCTTTTCCATCGCGATCCTGCCGATTTCCTCCGTTGTGATCTCCTCCCGCAGGGAGTTGTACAGCTCGGTCTCGATCTCCTTGGCAATCTGCTCGGCGTCCACGGGACGCTTCTGCGTCGCCTTGAGCAGTCCGCCCAACAGCTTGGAGCGGTCGAACAGCTCCTTGGAGCCGTCCTTTTTGATGACGACAATGCGCAGGGCTTCCGTGACCTCAAACGTAGTAAAGCGGTGTGCGCAGGACAGGCACTCACGCCGCCGCCGGATGCTGCTCCCTTCATCCACCGGACGGGAATCAACCACTCTGCTTTCCGGGTACCCGCAGACAGGACATTTCATATAATCACACCGCCTTTCTCTGCTCTCATTGTATCATAACCTGCGCGTTTTGTAAAGGGCTTTTCCGGATTTTTCGCGCAATCCCGCATATGGCGTCCGCAACAAGCCGCACGGTACCGCCGGCGTTTTCATACGGGCACCTCAGCTAATCAGCGTGCGGCGAAAGATGTGCCCTTAACAAAAAACATCGCAGAGAGAGCGTTCTCTGCGATGCTTTCCCTGACGGGCGGCGGGAAGGATGCCGCCGCTCCGTCATGCCGGTCAATATGCGATGGTGGTCATGAGGGCGTACTCAGGCTGGGAGACATCCAGGCGGGAGCACTGTACCACGATGGGGCGGTCGCTCTGAACCAGAATGGCATAGGGCTTGTTGCGGGGAATACGTTTCCCCTCATCGTTGACCATCCGATCCAGACGGATGTGATTGGTTCTCCGATCCTCGCACACTGCGTGCAGACCGGTGAGCGGCTCACAGTCCTCAAAGAACAGCGTCAGATCAATGTGCGCTGTCGCGCCGGACAGGTTGAGCACGCACACCGCCTCGTGGGAAACGAATTCCCCCTTGACCGTGTCGCTCATGTAACCGTCGGCAATCATCCATGTGGTTTTTCCCAGTACGGGTTGGGCAGTCATAGCGGATACTTCCTTTCATCAACAGCTTTCGGGATACGGGAAGTATACCATAAATCGGGCAGGAAGTCAAGAGGCGGGAGTCCGGACGATATCGGTTTGGCGGGCGATCCGGCAACGCCGTGGGCAGATTCAGCCGCGCAACTGCCAAAGAAGTCGCAACCGCCGCGCTTTTTTTCTCAAAACACTTGACAAACCACTCCGAATCGGGTATAATTATCGTTGTCGCATTTTGTGAACTGTTCGGCGAGAGGAGAACCCGGCTTGAATCTGGATCTCAGACCCCTGCTGAAAGGGGAAACCGCCCGGATGGGCGTGGATATTTTTATTGAGCCGGAGGCTCCGGCAGGCGTTGAACTGACGGATCGCGCCCATCTGGTCGGGGAAGTGACCAACCGGGGCGGCTATATGCGCTTGGCGGCAACCGCAACGGTGCCCTATCGCGGCGCCTGCGCCCGGTGCCTGGATCCCGTGAGCGGCGTGTTCTCCATTCCGTTTGAACGCACCGTCGTGACAGAGGGAACGCTCACCGAGGAGCAGCTGGAGGAGGACGTGGACGAGTATCTCGTGCTGAACGACGGGATGCTGGACGCGGACGATGCCGTGCGCGAGGCACTGATCCTCTCCTTTCCGATGCGTCTGCTGTGCAGTGAGGATTGCCCCGGACTGTGTCCGGTGTGCGGGAAACCGTTGCGCGAGGGCGCCTGCGGTTGCGTGACACGCGAGGTTGACCCGCGCTGGGCACCGCTTGCCGCGCTTCGCTTTGATGATGAGGAAGAAGCGGAGAACAACTGATGCAACCGGTTGCCGTTGCTTTCCGGATTTGCTTTTCTTTTGAATGATACCCGCAAGGGGACTCAGATAGACATAGGGGCATGGCGGGAGCACCCGCGCGTGTACCCGTATTGCCCAAAGAGGAGGTGTCAAAATGGCAGTACCAAAGTGTAAAGTTTCCAAGGCTCGCAGAGATTCGAGACGCTCCAACAATACTAAGCTGACGGCAGTCGGTCTGGTGAAGTGCTCCAACCCGGAGTGCAGCGAGATGGTCAAGCCCCATCACGTCTGCAAGAAGTGCGGTTTCTACGACGGCAAGCAGGTTCTGAATGTCAAGAAGGACGCCTGACGGTCGGCGCTGTGTCGCCCCGGAGACTCTGAAACAGAAAAGGCACCCTCTGTCCCAAACGGGAGAGGGTGTCTTTTTTTGTCGGGTGCGCCGCTTCGGCGGCACTGTCCCGATTTTCCGATCAGGGCGTCCGGTCGCTCTTGCGCCGGAAGCAGCGGTCGCGGAGATGTGACCGACGGAACACGCGCCGCGGTTGGGCTTGTCCCGCATCCTCGGCACACGCCTGCGCATGGCGCTTGCCGATCCGGTTGTACAGGCACAGTCCTGCCAGACTGATGGCGGCTGTCACAAGGAAAACAACCACTGCCCAAAGGTATTTCTTTTCCCCGACGGCATTTCCGCCGACCGTGGACGTAATGACGGACGGGAACCGTGCCACTGTCGTCAGGGCAAGGTAGGAGGGGATGCTCATGTCCGTCAGCCCGATGCCGTAGGTCAGCAGATCCTTGGGCGTGCCGGGGAGCAGGAACAGCACCAGCGTCAGGAGATTCCGCTTTTTCGGATTGCGCAGAATCGGCAGAGCGTCGATCTTCTCCTTGGGGTAGAAGGCGTACACGAACCGACCGCCGAACCGCCGCACCAGCAGAAGCACCAGCACACTGCCCAGCGTGGTTCCGGCAAGGCAGAGCAACGCGCCGCCCCACGCGCCGAACACGTATCCGGCGGATATTTCCACCAGCTCGCCGGGGATCAGCGCCACCACGACCTGCACCGCGGAGATCAGAATCATGCACAGCGCGCCCAGCACATAGTGGTCGCCGATGATCTCCCGCACCTTGGTGGGATCATCCATGTAGCGCCACATCAGCCATATGCCCAGTACCGTCAGTCCGGTAAACACCACCGATGCAATGGACAACACCACGGATGCCCGGACACGGCTGACCGGCTTCTGCCCGTTCGCCTGCTTCACCCAATCTGCTCCTTTCCTTGCTTTGCCGAAGAGTCGCTACGCGGTCATGGGCAGGCGCACCGTAAAGGTACTGCCCTGACCGGGACTGCTTTCGACCTGTATCGTTCCGCCGCAAAGAACCAGAATCCGTCTGACGATTGTCAGTCCGATCCCGTTCCCGGCGGAACTGTGGGAGGTATCCCCCTGATAGAACTTCTCGAAAATACGTGTGATTACCGCATCGCTCATGCCGCATCCGGTATCCCGGATTCTGACGACCGCCTCGTTTTTCTCCTGTCGCAGGGTGCAGAATACCGTTCCGCCGTCCGGCGTGAACTTGAAGGCGTTGCCGAACAGGTTGAGCCACACCTGCAGCAGCATATCCTCGTTGAACTCGTACATGACCTCATCCAGATCAATATCCAGCTCGATATTCCGGGACGACCACTGCTTTTCCAGCGTCAGAATGGCGTGGCGAAGCTGCTCGTCCAGGTAGAAGCGCGTGCGGTCTGTCACGATCTTCTGGTTCTCCAGTTTGGAAAGAAGCAGGATATTGGTCGCCATATTGGCAAGGCGGTCGGACTCGGCGGCGATGATGTTCACGTACTTGTCGTGCTGCTCCGCGGTCAGATTGCCCTCCTGAAGCAACCGGGCAAAGCCGCGGATGGACACGATGGGCGTCTTGAACTCGTGGGAAAAATTATTGATAAAATCGTTCCGAAAAATCTCGGTGCTGTCCAACTCGCTCGCCATGTGGTTGAAGCTGCGCTGGAGTGCTCCCAGATCCGATCCCGGGTCTGCCGTTTCCGCCAGCCGGACCTTGAAATCCCCCTGCGCGATTTTCTCCGTCGCACGGATGAGCTGTTCAAAGGGGCGGTATATCTTTTTGGACAGGATAACAGACAGAAGGCATCCTGCCAGAAGGCAAAGCGCAAGACTCAGCGCGACGGCAAGGATCGGTGCGTACATCTCGCTCGGCAGGATCGGATAGAGCAGCCAGTACAGCAGAATCGTGAGCAGCGATGCCGCAACCATAATGGAGGAAAGAAGCAGGATAATCCGGTTGCTGAAGGAGCGGACGTAGCGGTAGCGGCGCGGCTGAGCCGGTGCCCCGGCAGACTTCCGGCACCCCCGGCGACTCATTTCAGGTACACTCCCTTATAGCCCAGCCCGCGCACCGTGACGATCTCAAAATCGTGGTTATCGCGGAAGCGGTCACGCACCCGGCTGATATGCACGTCAATGGTCCGCTCGTCGGACTCGCTGGTCGTATCCCAGATCTCGTCCTTCAGCTGGCGCCGCGTGAAGATCTGGTTCGGGTAGGACAGCAGCTTGAACAGGAGCATAAATTCCTTCTGCGGCAGCTCCATGCCGCCTGCGGGAGTGGTTGTTTCCCCGTCGGTGCGGACGGTGAGCGCGTCATAAAACAGCACGGTCTTGCCCACCACCAGCTTGCGCTCGCTGACGACGCGGGAGCGGCGCAGCAACGCGGCGATGCGCAGGATCATCTCCTCCTCATCCACCGGCTTGGTCATATAGTCATCGGTGCCGAGCAGGAAGCCGCGATGCTTGTCGGCAGGAGTCTGCTTCGCCGTGACCATCAGGATCGGGATCATGTTGCCCTTGGAGCGCAGGGTCTGCGTCAGCTCATAGCCGTCCATATTGGGCATCATGATATCCAGCAGAAGCAGGTCAATGTGCGTGTTTTCAAGCTGTCTCAACGCGTCCATTCCGTCGTTTGCCGGAACAGGCAGGTAGCCGTTCCGTTCCAGCACGGTACACATCAGCTTTCGGGTGTTGTAGTCGTCCTCGACGACCATGATATTGTACATGGTAATGCCTCCGTACGTGTATTGCCACAGCGGGTCGATCCGCTGCTGTTCACATTGTATACCATAGGTATGACTTGCGTGTAAACAATTATAAAAGTTTTAGGCAATAATGCAATCTTTTGTCGGGATTTTTCAGGATACCTGCGCGCGAATCGCGCACGGCGGGCAAATTCAGCTCCGGACGTGCTTACGTCCCTTCAGAATCAGCGGAACAGCCATTGCCAGTTTGACCGCGTCGGGCACAAGGTACGGCAGGACGCACCAGCCCAGCACGGTAGACAGTGCCACAGGACCCGTCGTGCGGGCGTAGACCACCATGAACCACGCCGTACCGAAGGTGTAGCACAGTGCCAGCCCTGCCGCCATACCGAGAATCAGCAGGGGCAACTTCCCCTTGCCCAGCCGGAACAGGAAGCCCTCCATCGGCGCCCAGAGCAGGAAGCCCCACAGGTACCCGCCGGTCGAACCGAGCATATAGGCAATGCCGCCGTTGAACCCGGCGAACACCGGCACACCCAGCGCGCCCAGCGCCAGCCACACCGCCACGGCGGCAGTGCCGCGGCGCACGCCGAGAAGCCCGGCGATCAGTGCCACGGCGAAGGTCTGCATGGTAAAGGAGACCAGCGGCTTGGGCATCGGCACCGATATCCAGGAGCACACCGCCAGCACGGCGGCAGCCATACCGACGTAGGCAACATCCAATGCCCGCGCGCGTGCGGTGCGGACGGCACCAGCCGTCCCGTTCTGTGTCGTCTGTTTGTTTTCCATTTCTTTTCCCTCTTGCTTTTATTTTTTCACAGCCTCATACGGAGGCTCTCATGCGGAGGCTCTTTCTGCGTTTTCCCGCAAAAATTCCCCGAACCGCCCGGATCCGGGGAAGCGGTCGGTACAGACCGACCTGACGGCAATGCCGCGCATCGCACGCTGTTGCTGTTACCTTACGTCTCCTGCAGGTACGCGACCGGCTCATACCCGAGCGCCGCGATGACAGCATCCCAGCGCGCACGCATATCGCTGTCGGGATCATACCGGAGCACGGGACGGAACCCGGCATCCAGGTAGGTCTTGATGGCGGCAAGGCGGTGGTCGTCGGTGGTCAGCGTGACAACCGGGCACGCCCGCGCCTGCAATTCCTCCAGCGCGTGCGCCAGCATGGCGTGTCCGATGCCCTTGCCGCGGCAGGCAGGGAGTGCCCCCACCATGTGAATATAGCCCGTGCCGTCCGCGTGCCGCACGGCGGCGGAGGTGGCAATCCGCGCACCGCCCGCATCCGTGACAAAGAACAGGTCGCGCGCGGGGTCGAGGTCGGGGTAATTCCGGATGGAGTCCTCAAACCAGTGCGCGTCGGTATTGGGCAGCAGTCCGGCGGCGCAGACAGTCAGCCAGTCGGATATCTCCGCCTGCGTCCCGCCGAACGGCACGAAGGCATACCCCGCCGGCAGGGGACGGGGCGTGACCGGCGCGGCGGGACGAAGCATCATGAGTTGCTGCATGCTTCCGCCTCCCCGACAGCCTCGGCTGTCGGCTCCTCCGACTCCGGCTGAGCCGGGCAGTCGGGCGCCGGTTCTGCGGCGGGCGCCGCCTCCGACGTGTTCTGTCCTTCCAGCAGCAACAGCTTTTCCGCCAGCAGGCGGGTCAGACCGCCCACCATGGCAGACGCGATGATGAGATCGCTGGCGTTCTCCACGGCAGTCTGGCTGGGCTGTTCGTGGTCGAGGATGGAGCCAGCCGCCGCACGCACCTGCTGGACGAAATACTCCGACACAATGCGATGCCGCGCGGTATACATCCGATAGAACGCCTCCATCTCCTCCTCCGGCTGATCCGGCGGCAGAAGATCGCGTATCATGGTGATGCTCAGGCTCTGCTTGAGCGTCAGGATGACGATCAGGTACGCCAGATGGATGCGGTAGTACCGCTTTCTGCGCGGTTCGGGCATGATCTTCATGCGCACATAATTATTAATAGTAGAAGCCGTGATAAACTGTTCTTCCTTCAGCTCCGGCGGAAGGTAGTCCAGATACTGCCGCATCAGCACCGTGACCTGCTCCATATACAGTCCCAGGTCGGGAAGTCTGTCCCATTCCGGCAGTCTGTACTCCCGCAGGTATTTTTCCCATCGGCGCAGTTTGGCGGCGACCAGTTCCTTGTCAAAAGCCATATGTCTGCCCCTCTCTCTATAAAGTAGTGTTCATTATATCACATCCTGTGGCTGATTGCAAGAGGTCACGGTGAAAAAAATCAGGAAATATATATTCAAATCCTCTTGACATTGAGCCTGATATGTGGTAATATAATACGCGATATTAGATGTCAGGAGAATCAAACATGGATTATGTGATTTTTACCGATACGTCCGCCAACCTGCCGGACAAAGTCGTCCGCGAATACGGACTGCGTCAGATCCCCTTCTTTTACTGCCCGCCGGAGCATCCGGAGGGGATTCCCTGCCCCGGCTCGGAGGAGTTTGACGGGAGCGCCTACTACAACGCCATCCGGGGCGGGGCGGTCGTGACAACCTCCCAGATCAATGTACACCAGTATGTCAACGCGATGGATCCGGTTCTGGAAGCCGGGCACGACATTCTGTTCGTGGGTATGTCCTCCGGTATCAGCGGCGCCTACCACAGTGCAACGCAGGCGGCGCACATCCTGTCCGAGCAGTACCCCGAGCGCAGGATACGCACGGTGGACACGCTGTCGGCATCGCTCGGCGAGGGACTGCTGGTCATCGAGGCGGCGAAAATGCGCGACGCAGGTGTAGGGCTGGACGAGGTCGCCGACCGCCTGAACAGCCTCCGGATGCGGATGGGACAGATATTCACGGTGGACGATCTGTTCTGCCTCAAGCGCGGCGGACGCCTGTCCGGAGCGGCGGCGCTGTTGGGCACGGCGCTTGGCATCAAGCCGATCCTGTGCTCCAACGCGCAGGGGCAGATACTCTCCTGCGCCAAGGTGCGCGGACGCCGGGCGTCCATACAGGCACTGGCTGACCGGTACGACCAGCTGGTCGAGGAGCCGGAACAGCAGTGCATCGGCATCGCGCACTGCGACTGCTATCCGGACGTGCAGACGCTGATCACGTTACTCAACCGCAATCACCCCCCGCGCGAGATCATGACCGTCATGTACGAGCCTGTAACCGGCGCGCACGTAGGTCCCGGCGCGCTGGCGCTGTTCTTCTTCGGAAACCCTGCCAGCCGGGAGCTGGCAAAGTCGTAAATCTGACAGGCAGACGCCAATGACGGGGCATATGCCGCCATCATTGTGCCGTACTGCCGGAAGAAGGGCTTCCCCGACACTTCCGCGGGCGGAAAAACGCGGGGCACCCGTAAAAGGAGGCGTTGCAGTATGACACGCACAAAGCTGTGTGACCGTATACTCCCGGATTATACCCGCGGAGAGGAAATATTCAACATGGTATCCCACATCGTGGGTGCCGCCTTCGGCGTTGTGGCACTGACGCTCTGCGTGGTGTTCTCGGCACTGAGAAGCGATGCGTGGGCTGTTGTCAGCAGTGCCATCTACGGCGTATCGCTGATCCTGCTGTACACCATGTCCAGCGTGTATCACGGACTGCCTCTTTCGTCGCCGACTGCCAAAAAAGTCATGCAGATCATGGATCACTGCACCATCTACGCGCTAATCTGCGGCAGCTATACGCCCGTACTGCTCTGCTCTATCCGTCGGGTTTCGCCGGGCTGGGGCTGGGGGCTGTTCGGCGTGGTGTTCGGGCTGTGTACGCTCTGCACCGTGCTGACCGCCATTGATCTGAAGAAGTACTCCGCGCTCTCCATGTTCTGCTATGTCGGCGTCGGCTGGTCTGTGGTGTTCGCCATCCGCCCCGTGCTGGAATCGGTACCCCTGCCGGGTATTCTCTGGCTTGTCGGCGGCGGCATCGCCTACACACTGGGGGCTGTGCTGTACGTCCGCGCCGGCAAGCGCGGCAGTGCCCCCTATATGCACTCCGTGTTCCATCTGTTTGTTCTGCTGGGCAGCCTTCTTCAGTTTTTCTGCATCTTCTTCTACGTGATTTGAGCGGGGGCAGCAAAACCGAGGCGGCGGATCCGCATTGGGTTGCGCCGCCTCTGCCTTACAGTGCGCGGTGCCGCCGTATATACGGTTGCCCGGTTGCTTCCCTTTCCAAGCCCTTGACAAACGTCCGGATATATGCTATAATACGGTCGGAAATTGACCGTGTTTCACTGATGCAGATGATCGTGGGAACGGATAACGGCAAAGAGACGGGGGCACCGCGCGGGCGGACGCTCCCCCTCGTGTGCGCTCCGGCTCTGACTGCCTGCACGCCTCCGGGAGGTGATCGCGCGTCACGCCGGAGTTTTTCAGGGGGTACCGTATGCATATGAACCGTGACATGAACCGCCCCGCCCTGCGGGTGGATGCCAGTGCCTACCCGGCAGGAGCCGCGCTCCTGTCTGCGTCCGGCGTGCCGGATGTTGCCCTGCTCCCGATGGGGGGCGTGTCCCATGCGGAAACACCGGACGGAACCGGCGAGCTGTCCGGTTCGGTTTCGTATTCCCTGTTGCCCGGCTTCTGTGATGTGCATGTGCACTTCCGGGAGCCGGGTTATTCATACAAGGAGACCATCCGCACGGGGACGCAGGCGGCGGCACGCGGCGGTTACACCGCCGTCTGCACCATGCCGAATCTGGATCCCGTGCCGGACAGCCCGGCGCACCTGCGGGTTCAGACCGACATCATCCGCCGCGATGCCTGCATCGCCGTGTACCCCTACGGTGCGCTGACGGTCGGCGAGCGCGGTACGGAGCCGGCTGACCTTGCCGGCATGGCACCGGAGGCGGTCGCGTTCTCGGACGACGGCAGGGGCGTGCAAAGCGCGGACATGATGCGGTCTGTCATGCGCGAGGCGGCGCGGCTGGGCAAGGTGGTCGCCGCGCACTGCGAGGACAACAGCCTCCTGCACGGCGGGTATATCCATGACGGCGGGTACGCCTGCGCCCACGGACATCGCGGGATATGCTCCGAAAGCGAGTACCGCCCCATTGCGCGCGATATTGAGCTGTGCCGCGAAACGGGCTGTGCCTACCATGTCTGCCACATCTCCACCCGCGAGAGCGTCGGGCTGATCCGGCGTGCCAAGGCAGAGGGCGTCAACATCACCTGCGAGACGGCACCGCACTATCTGGTGCTGGACGAGAATGCACTCCGCGAGGACGGGCGCTTCAAGATGAATCCCCCCCTGCGCTCCGCCGCCGACCGCGAAGCACTGCTGGAGGGACTGCTGGACGGCACGATCGACATGATCGCCACCGACCATGCGCCGCATACCGCCGCCGAAAAGAGCCGGGGGCTGGCAGGCAGTGCCTTCGGCGTGGTGGGACTGGAAACGGCATTTCCCGTGCTGTATACACACCTGGTGCGGACGGGCGTCCTGTCCCTGGAGCTTCTGCTGGAACGGATGGTATGGGCACCGCGGCGGCGCTTCGGTCTGCCGTGCGACCCGGAATCGGTCGGGCTGTCGCTCTGGGATCTGTCCACCGCCCGCCCGACAGACCCGGCGGAATTTCTCAGCATGGGACGCGCCACGCCCTTCGCGGGCGATGTGCTGTACGGCATCAACCGCATGACCCTGTGGCACGGGCAGGCGGTATACTCTGCAACCGACGGAAAGGAGTCCGCACAATGAAGCAATCCCTGTTTACGGTTTTTTCAAACCGACTTCTGACGCCCGATGCGCGTCAACCTGTCTGCGAAATGGTGCTGGAGGGCGATCTGACCCCGGCACCCGGCGCGGTCAACCGCCCCGGGCAGTTCGTAAACGTCCGGCTGGACGGGCTGTTCCTGCGCCGCCCGATCTCGGTCTGTGACATGGACGAGGCGGCAGGACGCCTGACGCTTGTATACAAAGTAGTGGGCGAAGGCACCGCGCAGATGCGCGATATGGTGCCGGGGCAAACGCTTGATCTTCTGACCGGACTGGGTAACGGCTACAACCTGTCGGTCAGCGGGGAGCATCCGTTGCTGCTGGGCGGCGGCGTGGGCGTCCCGCCGCTGTACGGGCTGGCAAAGCGCCTGCTCGCCGCCGGACGGCAGGTCACGGCGGTGCTGGGCTTTAATACAGCCGCCGAGGTATTCTATGCCGATGAGTTCCGTGCTCTGGGCGCCGAGGTCGTACTGGCGACGGCGGACGGATCGGCGGGGGTGCGCGGTTTTGTCACCGATGCGCTCCCTGCGTCCTACAGTTACGTGTACACCTGCGGTCCCGAGCCGATGCTCCGGGCGGTGTTCCGCAGCATTAAAACCGGCGGACAGTTCAGCTTTGAGGAACGCATGGGCTGTGGGTTCGGTGCCTGCATGGGATGCTCCTGCAAGACCGTGACAGGCTGGAAGCGCATCTGCCGGGAAGGTCCGGTGCTGGAAAAGGAGGAGATACTGTGGGAGAAGTAATGCAGACAGCGGATACCCGCACGGTACTGTGCGGCATTGAGCTGGACAATCCGGTAATCCCGGCAAGCGGAACCTTCGGGTTCGGGTACGAATTCGCCGCGCTGTACGACATCAACTGCCTCGGCACCTTCTCCTTCAAGGGGACAACGCGCGAGGCACGCTTCGGCAACCCGACGCCGCGCATCGCGGACTGCACGGCAGGCATGATCAACGCTGTCGGACTTCAGAATCCGGGGGTGGATGACGTGATCGCGCAGGAACTGCCCCGCCTGCGGGCGTGCTTCCGCAAGCCCGTGATGGCGAACGTATCCGGCTTCTCGGTCGAGGAGTACGCCTATACCTGCGAGCGGCTGGGGCGTGAGCCGCAGGTGGGCTGGCTGGAGGTGAATGTCTCCTGCCCGAATGTGCATGGCGGCGGCATGAGCTTCGGTACCGATCCCGCCGCGGCGGCATCCGTAGTGCGTGCCGTGCGCGCCGTGACCGACAAGCCGCTCCTTGTTAAGCTCTCCCCCAATGTGACCGACATTGTAACGATCGCCAAAGCCTGCGAGGCGGCGGGCGCGGACGGCATCAGCCTCATCAATACCCTTTTGGGTATGCGCATCGACAAGCGCACCCGCCGCCCCGTGCTTGCCAACCGGATGGGCGGATTTTCCGGACCAGCCATTTTCCCGGTGGCATTGCGCATGGTCTATCAGGTCGCGGGCGCGGTCGGCATCCCCGTTGTGGGTATGGGTGGCGTCTCCTCCGCCTCTGATGTCATCGAAATGATGATGGCGGGTGCCTGCGCCGTCGAGGTCGGTGCCGCCAACCTCGTGAATCCCTATGCCTGCCGCGATATCATCGCCGACCTCCCCCGCGTCATGGATATGTACGGCATCCGTGCCCTGCGCGACATCATCGGCGCGGCACTGTAACGGAGCCGTCTACCGTCCCCGCCCCGCAGGGCGCCGGTGACATTTTTCCCCCCAAAAACCAACTCGGATTTCAGAAAACGGAGGATAAAACAATGGAAAAAGACGTAATCGTAGCCTGTGACTTCGACAGTGCCGGAGCGGTATTCACGTTCCTTGACCGCTTTGCAGGACGCGGACGTAAGCCCTTTGTCAAGATCGGCATGGAGCTGTTCTACGCAGAAGGTCCCGCCATCGTCCGCGAAATCAAACGCCGCGGACACCGCATCTTCCTTGACCTTAAGCTGCACGATATCCCGAACACCGTCCGTAAAACCATGGCGGTGCTGTCCGGGCTGGACGTGGATATGTGCAATCTCCACGCCGCCGGAACAATTCCCATGATGGAAGCGGCACTGGAAGGTCTGACCCGCCCGGACGGCAGCCGCCCGTTGCTCATCGCCGTGACACAGCTCACATCCACCGACCAGGCACACATGGAGCACGACCTGTGGATCCGGGAGCCGATGGAGGACGTGGTGCTGCACTACGCCGACAACGCCCGCCGCGCGGGGCTGGACGGCGTGGTCTGCTCGCCGCTGGAGGCAGGGCGCGTGCATGAAACGTGCGGTGCCGGGTTCCTGACCGTCACGCCGGGCGTCCGGTTTGCGGACGGCGACCGCGGCGACCAGAAGCGCGTCACAACACCCGCCGAGGCGCGGGCGATCGGCTCGGATTTCATCGTCGTCGGACGCCCCATCACGGCAGCCGCCGATCCGGTCGCGGCATACGAGCGGTGCTGTGCGGAATTCCTCGGCTGATGGCGGACAGAATCGCCGCACGCCATACCGTCCTGTTTGATCTGGACGGCACACTGACAGACCCCCGTATCGGTATCACCGGATCGGTAGCGTATGCGCTGGCAAAATTCGGGATCTCGGTGGACGACCCGCATCGGACACTGACTCCCTTCATCGGTCCGCCGCTCCTGGAGAGCTTTGAAAAATACTACGGCTTTTCACGGGACGAGGCGCGCCGCGCATTGGCTTACTACCGGGAATACTTTGCCCCGACAGGCATTTTTGAAAACACCGTGTACCCCGGCATCCCGGAAGCGTTGCAGGAACTGCGCGCCACCGGTCGGCGTCTGTGCGTGGCAACCTCCAAACCGGAGGTGTACGCACGGCGCATTCTGGAGCATTTCTCACTGGACTCCTGCTTTGATGCCGTCTGCGGCGCGACGCTGGACGAAACGCGGGTGCGCAAGGCGGACGTCATCGCCTACGCGCTGGAAACGCTGGGCGCGGAGCCGGACGCCGCCGTCATGGTGGGCGACCGCCTGCACGATATAGAGGGCGCACACGCCTGCGGACTGCCTGCGCTGGGTGTTACCTACGGCTACGGCTCCCGCAACGAGCTGACGGCGGCGGGTGCCGATGCACTTGCCGACACGCCGGCGGACGCCGTGCGCGTTCTGCTGGGCAGGTCATCCTGACGCCGCCGGACGCATCCGCCCCCCAAAAAATGACATCTCCGGAAGCCGGTCTTACAGAAAAGCACAACAATACTGCATTATAAAAGAAGCGAGGAGAAAGAACCATGACTGAACTGCAGAAACAAATCGCCACTGACCTCCTGTCCATCCGCGCCGTATACTTCCGCCCGGAGCAGCCCTTCACATGGGCAAGCGGCATCAAAAGCCCGGTATACTGCGACAACCGTCTCACCCTGACCGCCCCGGCTGTGCGCACGCACGTTGAGGAGGGGCTGGCACAGCTCATCCGCGAGAACTACCCCGACGCGCAGGTGCTCATGGGAACTGCCACCGCCGGCATCGCGCACGCCGCCATCACCGCCCACCTGCTTGGTATGCCCATGGGCTACGTTCGCTCCGGCAACAAGGATCACGGTATGCAGAACCGCATTGAGGGCAAGCTGGAAAAGGGCGCAAAGGTCGTTGTCGTGGAGGATCTGATCTCCACGGGCGGCAGCGTGCTGGAAGCGGTGGACGCCCTGCGCGAGGCAGGCGCCGAGGTGCTGGGCATTGTGTCCATCTTCACCTACGGGATGAAGAAGGGCGCCGAGCGGCTGGCGGCGGCAAACGTACACAACGTGTCGCTGACCAACTTTGACTGCATCGCCGAGGTGGCTGCCGAAACCGGCTACATCCGCCCGGCGGACGTCGCGCGCCTCCTGGCGTTCCGCCGGAATCCGTCCGACGAGTCGTGGATCCACGCCCACGAGGCGTGACCGGACGCGCACGCCGGAAGGGGGTACTGTCCGATGAACGGAAAACTGAGAAGCCTGTTGGCAATCGAGGATCTGTCGGTCGAGGAGATTGACGGACTGCTGCATACGGCGCTGGACATCATCGACCGCCCCGCAGCCTATGCGGACGTCTGCCGGGGGAAAAAGCTGGCAACGCTGTTCTTTGAGCCGTCCACCCGCACGCGGCTGAGCTTTGAGGCAGCCATGTACGAGCTGGGAGGCAACGTGCTGTCGGTGGCAAGCGCCGCGTCCTCCTCCGCCTCAAAGGGCGAGAGCGTGGCGGATACGGCACGGGTCGTGTCCTGCTATGCGGACATCATCGCCATGCGGCACCCAAAGGAGGGCGCCCCGCTGGTGGCGGCGGCGCACGCATCGGTGCCTGTCATCAATGCCGGGGACGGCGGACACAATCACCCGACGCAGACGCTGGCGGATCTGCTGACCATCTACCGCCGCAAGGGCAGCTTCGCGGGACTGACCGTCGGATTCTGCGGCGACCTGAAATTCGGACGGACGGTGCATTCGCTCCTGCACGCGCTGTGCCGCTACGCCGGGCTGAAGGTCGTGCTGATCTCGCCGGAGGAGCTGAAGCTGCCGAGCTACGTCAAGGATGAGGCACTCCGCGCGGCGGGCGTCCCCTACGTGCAGACGACCGACCTGTCGGCTGTCATGCCGGAGCTGGACATCCTGTACATGACGCGCGTTCAACAGGAGCGGTTCTTCAACGAGGAGGACTACCTGCGGCTCCGGGATCGCTACATCCTGACGCCGGAGAAGCTGAAGACCGCCAAGCCGGATATGTGCATCCTGCATCCGCTGCCGCGCGTCAACGAGATCTCCGTAGCGGTGGACGAGGATCCGCGCGCCTGCTACTTTGAGCAGGTGGAAAACGGAAAGTATATGCGCATGGCGCTGATTCTGATGCTGTTGGGGGTGAGGGTATGACTGTTGATTCCATACGGAACGGAATCGTGATAGACCACATCACGGCGGGGCGCGGCATGGAGCTGTACCGCCTGCTGGGGCTGGGGGAGCTGGACTGCCCGGTCGCACTGCTCAAAAACGTAACCAGCACCAAAATGGGACGCAAGGATCTCATCAAGATAGATGCGGACATTCCGCTGGACACTGACATTCTGGGCTATGTAGATCCCGGCGTGACCGTCATCACCATCCGCGACGGAGCGGTGGCGGACAAGCGGCAGATCGCACTGCCGGAACGTATCACCAATGTTATCCGCTGCCGGAACCCCCGCTGCATTACCTCTACCGAGCAGGAGCTGCCGCATATCTTCCGCCTGACCAACGCCGACCGCCGCGAGTACCGTTGCCTGTACTGCGAGGTGCGGGCGGACAAGACAGCGGCAGACACCTGAGAGACTTTCCGGGCTGTTCCCACTGTCGCAGGGTTGTTCAGAAACTCGCAATGAGTTTTTGAACAACCCTTTTTTGCTTTTCCGACCGAGCCCGGATCACCGGAATACCGCCCTCCCGGGCGAAAAAGATGACTTTACACAGACTTTACAGAATCAAAACCCCGCTTTGATAGCGCTATTTTGCGAAACGCGCTATACTTGTGCCGTAATCCGGAAAGATGAAAAAGAAAGCAAAAGGAGTTTGCGAAAGTATGAAAAACGGTATCAAGAAAATCGTTTCGGCAGCGCTGGCAGGTCTGATGTGCCTGGGCGGTGCGGCGCTTGCTTCCTGCGGGAACAGCAATGAGAAGAACATTACGGTCGTTGTGCGTGAGCAGGGGAGCGGCACCCGGGAGGCGTTCGACAAGGTCGTCACCGACGGGACGCATTTCCTGGAGGAAAAGGACAGCGCAGGCAAGAAGGTGTACAACACCGCCTCCACTGCCGTCCAGCAGACCAAGACCGGCACGGTGCTGTCTGCCGTTGCGGCTGATAAGAACGCCATCGGGTACATCTCGCTGGGATCGGTCAACGACACCATCCGTGTGCTGAAGGTGAACGGCGTGGCGCCCTCCGAGGACACTGTCCTCTCCGGCGCGTACAGGATCCAGCGTCCCTTTGTGGTCATGACTCACAAGGGGCAGACGCTGACCCCCGTTACGGCGGATTTCATGAGCTACCTCAAGAGCGCAGCCGCCAAGAACGCCGCCGATGCGGCAGGATGCATCTACCTGTCCGACCCCGCCAAGCGTGCCAATGCGGGCGCGGAGGCAATCCCGGTTGTGAGCTTTGAGAAGCAGGCGAGCCTGCCCGAGGGCGGCAAGATCGTCGTGCGCGGCTCAACTTCCATGGAGAAATTCATCAATGCCGCCGCCAAGGCATACGCCGCCGTGTACGGCGTCAAGCCGGAGGATGTGTTCGACATCCAGCTGGAAGGCTCCTCGGTGGGACGCAAGGCGGCAGAGAATGATACGGTCGGCAATGTGATCGGGCTGTCCTCTGCGGCGGTCAAGCAGGACAACATCGACAGCTTCAATGCGTGTCTGGATGCGGTAGCTGTCATCGTCAACAAGGAGAATACGGCAGTTTCCGACCTGACGCTGGAGCAGCTGTACGCCATTTTCTCCGGCAAGACCACCAAGTTCAGCGAGCTGTCCAAGTAAGGGATCCTCTATGACTGCAACGAGACTGAAGGAAAGGATCGGAAAAGCAGTCTTTGCGGCGGCGGCGGTCATTTGCGTGATCGCCGTAGTCGCAATTTTCGCGTTTCTGATCTACAAGAGCATCCCCGCCTTCGGCAAACTGGGCGTGTTCCGGTTCATGTTTGGTGACAACTGGTCGCCTGACCGCCTCGACACCTACGATTCGCCGCTTTCCGGCACATACGGAATCCTGACCATGATCGCAGGCACGCTGACCGCTACGGTAGGCGCCCTGCTGGTCGGCGGCGTGCTGGGATATTTCACAGCCATCTTCCTGGCATTCTACTGTCCCCCTGCCCCGCGCCGGGTGCTGTCCGCCGTCATCAATCTGCTGGCAGGCATCCCGTCGGTGGTATACGGCTTCTTCGGCATCGTGTTTCTTCTCCCTCTGCTGGCGCGCATCGCCCCCAACAACGGCAGCGGACTGCTGGCAACCTCCCTGATTCTGGGCATCATGATCCTGCCGACCGTCGTGTCGCTGTCACGCACCAGTCTGGAGGCAGTCCCGCGCTCCTACTACGAGGGATCGGTTGCCATGGGTGCCACGCACAGCGAGACGGTGTTCCGCATCATGTCCCCGGCGGCACGCTCCGGCATCACGGCATCGCTGATTCTGGGCATCGGACGGGCTTTGGGCGAAACCATGGCAGTGGTAATGGTGGCAGGCAACGCGCCCGCTTACCCGAGCGGTCTGTTCTCCTCCTTCCGCGTGCTGACGGCGAACATCGTCATGGAGATGGGCTATGCGGGTGAAGTGCAGGAAGGTGCCCTGGTGGCAACCGGTGTGATTCTGCTGCTGTTCGTGCTGGCGGTGAACCTCCTGTTCGGCGCCATTTCCTCCCGCGCTGTCAGGCGGATTTCGTCCCGTCAGCCGCGCGGGAAGCATCCGGCACGGGAGAGTCGTCTGCGCGGCTCTGCCGCGCGCCTTGCGCGCCGCATCCGCGACTGGTTCGGTGCGCTGGGCAGCCGCATCCGCATCTGCCGCATCGGGCAGGGCGTGGCTGTCTTTGCCGGCGTGGCGGTCGCGGCGGTGCTGGTGCTGATTATCGGCTTCATTCTGGTCAAGGGACTGCCGTACCTTGTGCGCAATCCGTCGCTGATCTGGGGACGATTTGAGTTCGGCGGCGAGAAAGTCACCATCCTGCCTGCCATCATCACGACGCTGTACGCGGTCGGTCTGAGCCTGCTCATCGCCGTACCGGTCGGCATCATGACAGCGGTATTTCTGAACGAGTATGCACGCCGGGACAATCCGCTCATCCGGCTCATCCGTTCCGCCATTGATATTCTGAGCGGCGTGCCGTCCATCGTGTACGGACTGTTCGGCATGATTACCTTTGTCAAGCTGTTCGGCGGCTCCAGCAGCATTCTGGCAGGCTCCCTGACCGTGAGCATGATGCTGCTGCCGACCATCGTGCGCTCGACGGAGGAAAGTCTGAAATCCGTCCCGGATTCCATGCGGGAGGGCAGTCTCGCGCTGGGCGCCGGCAAACTGCGCACCATTTTCAAGATCGTTCTGCCCAGCGCACTGCCGGGCATCCTGTCTGCCGTGATCCTGTCCATGGGACGTGTCATCAGCGAGTCGGCGCCCTTCCTGTACACCATGGGTTCTGTCATCTCCGCGGTGCCGCACGGCGTATCGGACAGCGGCGCGTCCCTGGCGGTAGCGCTGTATCAGCTCTCCGGCGAGGGCTGGTACATGAACGAGGCATACGCGACAGCGGTCGTGCTGATCCTCCTCGTGCTGACGCTGAATCTTCTGGCGGAGCTTGCCGCCTCCCGCCTGTCCCGCAAGCTGAAAGGAGCAAGTAAGTAATGGCAAATACGGATATTCTGAGCAACCTCGAACATTTCGGGCAAAACATATCGGTGCGCGGCGCCGATCTCTGGTACGGCGATTTCCACGCCATCCGGGACATCAGCGTGGACATCCCGGCACGGCAGGTGACGGCGTTCATCGGTCCTTCGGGGTGCGGCAAATCGACCTTTCTCAAGTGCTTCAACCGGATGAACGACCTGGTAGACGGTTGCCGCGTATCGGGTGACTTCCGCATCGGGGATGTGGACATCTACGGCAAGATCGACATCAACGACCTGCGCCGCAACGTGGGCATGGTCTTTCAGAAGCCCAACCCGTTCCCCATGAGCGTCTACGACAACATCGCCTACGGTCCCCGCACCTTCGGCATCCGCAAGCGCGCGTTGCTGGACGGCATCGTGGAGGAATCCCTGCGCGCCGCCGCCATGTGGGACGAGCTGAAGGATCGGCTGGACAAATCCGCCCTTGGACTGTCCGGCGGTCAGCAGCAGCGGCTCTGCATCGCGCGTGCCCTTGCCGTCAAGCCCGGCATCCTGCTCATGGATGAGCCGACCAGCGCCCTTGACCCCATCTCCACCGGCAAGATCGAGGAGCTTTGCACCGAGCTGTGCAAGTCCACCACCATCGTCATCGTCACCCACAATATGCAGCAGGCAACCCGTATCTCCCATAAAACCGGCTTCTTCCTCCTCGGCGAGCTGGTCGAGTTCGGTGACACCGACGACATCTTCACCGACCCCCACGACGAACGCACCGAGCGCTACATCACCGGTCGCTTCGGTTAAACGCAGGAACGTTGGGGAGGTACCGGAGAAGCGTCGGGAGCTTCTTGAAAGAAGCCCCCGAACCCCCAAGAACTTTCCCGAAACATGCTTTGGGCAAACCCTGCGTTCGTGCGCGGTCAGCCGGGGTACGTTCCGGGGGATCCGGCGGCGTAAAAAAGCAGGTCGTCGCCTCCCAAGAACGTTCCAATGCCCCTTGTAAAACAAAACAACCTATGCTATAATGAAGGAGGACACACATATCATGTCCGCAAGAGTACAGTTTGAAGCAGAACTCAATGAAATGAAGGACGAACTGGTCGCCATGTGCCGCCTGACTGCCGATATGATTGCCAACGCCACCACTGCGCTGGTCAACTTCGACCGCGAACTGGGACGCAGTATCGGGGAGTCGGACAAAAAGGTGGACGAGTATGAGATGGATATCGAGAAGCGCTGTATGCGCATCCTCATCCGCCGCCAGCCGGTCGCACGCGACTTCCGCGTGGTCTCCACGGCGCTGAAAATGATTACGGACATCGAGCGCTTCGGCGATCAGGCAAGCGATATCGGCGATCTGGTCTATACCATGCCCGGGGACACCTATATCAAGAAGCTGACCCACCTGTCTGCCATGGGCGAGCTGGCGGTCAGGATGGTGCGGGAAAGCGTCAATTCCTTCATCCGCAACGACGAACAGCTGGCGGATGAGGTCATCGCGCTGGATGATGCCATGGACGATATGTTCATCGCGGTCAAGGACGACCTCATTGAGCTGATCCGGCAGGACGGGGAAAAGAACGGGGATCAGGCGATCACCCTGATGATGGTCGCCAAGTATCTGGAACGTATCGGGGATCACGCCGTCAATGTGGCGGAGTGGACAAAATACAACGAAACGGGGGTACACCAAAAATTCTGATGAAAAAACCGCTGATTTACGTTGTCGAGGATGACGAAGGCATTCGCGAGGTGTACGAGGGCGCCTTGGAGGAGGACTATGACCTCCGCCTGTTCCCGGACGGAGCGGGCTTTTTCGCGGTGTTCGACACGGCACGCCCTGACCTTGTCATTCTGGACATCATGCTGCCGGACATGGACGGCTATACCATCCTGCGCCGCATCCGCGAGGCGGATGAGCGGGTGCCCGTCATCATCGTCAGCGCCAAATCGGACGAGATCAGCTTTGTCAAGGGGCTGAACAAGGGGGCGGATGACTATATGTCCAAGCCCTTCTCGATTCTGGAGCTGATGGCACGGGTGCGGGCGCGCCTGCGTGTCGCCAACCTGAACATTTCTGCCTCCGGCGGCTTCCGCATCGACCGCAACACCTACAAGGTATTCTACGACGGCACAGACCTCGGGCTGACGCTCAAGGAGTACCGCCTGCTGGATCAGCTGATCAGCAGGGCGGGCGTAACCGTCGCGCGCGAGGATCTGTTCCGCGAGGTGTGGGGGGATGACTATATGGGCGAGACACGGACGCTGGATATGCATATCGCCACACTGCGGGAAAAGATCAAGGCGGCGGGCGGCGGGGATCCCATCGTCACCGTGCGCGGCATCGGGTACCGGTTCGAGGGATAAGGAGTACGGCATGAAAAAGAAAATATTCTGGCGCATATTCGCGCTGTCGGCGCTGTCGGTCCTGCTGGTTTTCCTGTTCGCCCTGTATGCGGTCAACCGCAACAGCCAGCACGTGGTGGAGGAACGCCTGATCGCGGAATCAGAGCTGTTGTCCTGCGTACTGAGGCAGCCGGATGACATCGACCGCCTGCGGGATTATACCGACCGGGACCAGTTCCGCATCACGGTCATTGACCGGGCGGGCAATGTGCTGTACGAGAACGGCGCCGACACGTCCGCGACCGAGAATCACGCCGACCGCGCAGAGGTGGTCGCGGCGCTGGCGGGCAAACCGCACACGGTACAGCGCTACTCCGCAACGCTGGGGCACACCATGACATACTACGCCCTGGCGACCACGCTGGACAGCGGGGAGACTATTGTCATCCGGCTGGCAGTACGGAGCAGTGAGATCGGCTCCTTCCTGCTGGCGGCTCTGCCGTTCCTGTTGCTGGCGCTGGTACTGGCGCTGGTGCTGTCCTCGCTGTTGGCCGGGCGCCTTTCGGCGCACGTGTCCGACCGGATAGGCAACGTGGCGCGCAGTCTCCGCTCGCTCAACGAGGGGAAGTATGAACCGCTCAGAACCGACAGCAGTGAGCCGGAATTCTATGCGGTCTATCAGGAGATCAACGAGCTGAACGGCAAGACCTGCGCACTGCTGCAGAAGCAGCAGCGCGACCGGGAACGCCTGTACGCCGTGCTGGACAACATGGCGCAGGGCATGATCGCCATTGATGCGGAGGAGAAGATCGTGTTCGCCAACAACAGTGCCCTGCGCTTTCTCGGCGGGACGCTGCAGGACATCGGGCGCCCGCTCAACTACCTGCTGGAGGATCCGGAGCTGTGCCGCCGGATACGCGAGAGCGGCAGTACGGACGCGGTGTTCGACTATCCGTTTGAAGCCTATGACTTCACGGTGGCTGTGCGCCACCTGCGGGACGAGGCGCCCTCCGCGGGGGTAGCCGCCATCGTCATCCTGACCGATTCCACCAACGAAAAAAAGATTGCGCGGGAGAAGAGCGATTTCTTCGCCAATGCATCCCACGAGCTGAAAACGCCGATCACGGTCATGCAGGGGCTGTCCGAGCTGTTGCTGGCGCGTCCGGGGCTGGACGACACCTCCCGCCGGGACGCAGACCGTATCCATCGGGAGTGCCTGCGCATGGCGGATCTGATTGCGGATATGCTCCGTCTGAGCGAGCTGGAACAGAGCGCCGACAGCGGGGACAACCGCACGACCTTTGATCTGCACGCCGTGGTGGATGAATCACTGGCGGAGCTGAATGCCCGCATGGAGGCTCTGAATCTGACGGCGCGCGTCACGGGCAACGGCAAGGTATCCGCCGATCCCAAGAAAATATATGAGCTGGTCAACAATCTGCTTTCCAACGCGGTCAACTACAATAAGCCGGGCGGGCGCATCGACGTCACCGTCAGCGAGACAGCCGGGCACACTATACTGACTGTCCGTGACACGGGCATCGGAATAGCGCGGGAGCATCTGCCGCGCCTGTGTGAGCGCTTCTACCGGGTGGACAAATCCCGCTCCAAGAGCACCGGCGGCACCGGATTGGGGCTTGCAATCGTCAAGCACATCTGCGCTCTTTACGGTGCCGAGCTGAAAATCGACAGCGAACCGGATGTCGGCACGACTGTGACGGTTCGGTTCTGAGGTGCAGGCGCAAACGAGCGACACGCGTTCCTGCGTCATTATCAAAAAGCGTTACGAAAAAGCGCGGGCGGTATAAACCGCCCCAGATTACTGACAAAGGTCTCAGGACTCTCGTTCTGAGACCTTTGTCGTACTTTACAAGTATTCGTATAAGTGATATAACAGATGTAAGTGCCACTTACAATCCCGATTTATTATATCATAAATCTTCCCGTTTTTCAATCTCAATCGCGCAATAAGCTTTGAAAGGAACACCGCCGGGTGATGGGTTATCTCGGCGGTCATTCTTTTACTCGTTGTCAGCTGTGTAGAATGCTTCTGCCGCCAACCGCATGGCGATTTTGAATCCGGCAGTAAAGGCTTCGCGTTCGGAGATGCCGTTCAGCTCGATTTCTGTGGCGCAGAACTTTTCAAGCAGTTCTTTCTGCTCATTTGAAAGGACTTCAAGCAATTCGGCTTTGTTTTGAGATTGCCTATGTTGCAGTTCACGGTATTCCTGATTGTTTGAAATATGGATCGGTATTTTTTCAAAAAAAAGCAGGGACGAAAAAAGCGGGAGAAATCTTTCGAAATCTCCCGTTTTTTTCCGCCGTTTGGCTTGCCAAAGGGCTGTTTTCCTTGTGCGGATCAATTTTGACCACACAACATGGGGCATCACTACAAAACCGATGCACACCGCACTTTTTTTCAAAATCGAGCCGGGCTATTTTGTTTTTAGATAGACCTCTCCCTTGGTGAAACAGGGGCTTGCAAGTGACCGCGATCTTCCGGGCTTGCAGAGCCACGCAGATAAACGAGCTTATGTATTTTGATTCGCAAAAAAATTCACATTTTCATGATATAATTTTGTTAAAACACCGAATCGACCGTAGTTTTCTGCAACTAATAAGGCGAAAGCAGCCGGTGACGGCAGAAAGGAGGAACCTCTATGATCGGATTTGGCAATGATTTTGAGAAGCAGTGCGGTGAATATTTGGAATATCTCTATCATCTTGCGGAAAAGCGATATAACGATTGCCCGGACATTGATGCCCTGGTACAGGACACGCTTACGGCTTTGATTGTAAAAATCAGCCTCGGCAAGAGCATAGAATACCCAAAAGGCTTTTTGTCGGCAGTTCTCAAGAACAAATACAATGCGTGGCTTCGCGAAAAGTACAGGGCGGAATACGTAGAATACTCTGAAGGTGCAATCAGCGGAACCTACAATGAAATCGAGGAAAAAGAAGAAGCCGAGCGCAAGACCGAAGAATACGAAGCGGTACGCCGCGAGATCGGACGCTTGATCTGTATTTATCGCGAGGTTATAGTGCGCCACTATGTTCACGGACAACCGGTAGAACAGATCGCAGGGGAGCTTGGTATTCCGCGCGGAACGGTATTATCCCGTCTTTCCGCGGCAAGAGATCAGATCAAGGAGGGACTTGAAAACATGGAAAAGTATTCGCAGATCAGTTATGAACCCCAAACCGCCTCCATTGGTATATGGGGGAACCCCGGACTTAAAGGCGAACCGTTCTCGCTTATGCGTTCGGATATTGAAGCCAACATCTTGAATTTGGCATATGAAAATCCCGTTTCTGTGCGTGGTATTGCCGATACGATGGGGATGCCCAGTGCATATGTGGAGCCAATTATTGACTCTTTGGTCAAGGGAGAGCTGATGGGCAGAACTGCGGGAGGACTCGTCTATACTCGTTGCTTCATGCAAAGATATGAGGATGCCTTTGGCGATATCCCTGCCCAGGAAAAGCTTGCCGATCAACACGCATCCGGGGTGTGGAAGATCGTTTGGAAACACATTGAGCCGTTGACAAAACGTGACGACTTTGCGGAAATGTCCGACAAGCAAAAAGCAACCATGCCTTTGTTTGTGATGAACCAAATGCTAAGTGATATTGTGCATAAAAGCCGTCCCGATTCAGAGCATTCTCCCAAACAGCCCCCCGACCGTCCCGATGCAGGCAGATGGTTGGCAACAGTGACCGTATATGCGCACAATCAAATGCAAGATAATCCATATGATGGCTCCGGTCCCGTGTACGTCGGATACAGTGCCAATAATGATGGCAAGTTTGATTGCCAGATGTTCGATTGTCAATCACTTTTCGGGGATGCACATTGGGCATACAATCAGTTCAAATACAAATGTTCCTTGCAAAGTATTTTACGCTTCTACGCATCCTTGCTGCCTTGTGACGTCAAAACCGACAACGAACTCTTATATGAGCTGATTCCAGAATTTGAAAAGCTTTGCATATTAAAGCGCGGTGCGGACGGCGAGATTAAATTGGATATTCCGGCATTGCCGTTCACCGAAGTAACGGAATATTGGAATCCCGCTTGTGAAGCAATCAAGAAGGAGCTTTTCGATTTGTTGTCCGATGATCTGTGCAGGCTTTGGGCAAAAACCAGAAACTGCGTTCCCAAGCATGTGGATAAAGCAGAATATTTTGTTCACGCAGGTGCGGTGAGAGCGTACCCAAAAGCGCAGCTTCTTGCCATTGTTCATAAAGAGCTTTTGCCCTATCCGGTGATCGTTGGAAAAACACCACTGATCTACATTGCTTATCGGAAGAAAAATGTATAAATGAAATTTTGGTATTCAGCAATTGTCGGTGCTGCAGTTCACGGTATCCCGGATTATCTGAAATCAGGGTGTCCTGTGGGCTGATCTCGTCGTCCCATAATTCATCGATCATCTTTTTCAATTTCATCGCCTCCTGTAACCACCCACAATACCACAACAAACGCGGAAAGTCCAGAAAACAAACTGATAACAATCAAATTTAGCACTTTCGTGGATTCGAATCCTACCAGGTGAGAATTGGAGTTGTTTTATAGTTTTTGCTTTTGGGCGCATCGCGGGTTTAAATCTTCACCCAACCCTGAGGGATTTATTTTGTAGTCTACGATTTGTAAACATTCCGTGAAGGCACCAAAAAAGCCGAAAGGGTTGGAACCGTGTCGCGGGTTCAAGTCCTTTCGGCTGTTCAATTCGGTTTCGCTTTTTTTAGAAAATCCCGTTTTCGTGGGTTCAGATCCTTGTGGTCGGAAAAAATCGCAAAATGGATCGGTATTTTTTCAAAAAAAAAGCAGGGACGACAAAAACGGGAGAAATCTCTCGAAATCTCCCGTTTTTCCGCCGTTTGGCTTGCCAAACGGCTGTTTTCCTTGTGCGGATCGATTTTGACCACACAACATGGCAGGGGCAGGAGGATTCGAACCCGCGACCCACGGTTTTGGAGACCGGTACTCTACCAGCTGAGCTATACCCCTGTGCAACGCCAGTATTATAGCACACATCCGGTAAAAAAGCAAGGGGTTTCCCGAAAAATCAGAAAACTTTTTCTGCGTTGTAAAGAGATATGACCAAAAAGGAAGAAAAATAAATAAAGATATGGTGGCAATGTGCCCTGAAGCCTCGGAACGGAGCCGTAGGCGCAGTGGAGAGGCTTCAGGGCGCGGTGGAGGCTAAGGCGCCCAGCTTCTCCCGGAGAAGTTGGATCGGACTCTTCCGGCCGAGCGTGCGCATGGTCTTGTTGTTGCTCCATTCAAGATGTGCCTTGAGCTTTTCATTCAGTTCTTCTACGCTGCAAAAATGCTCCCAATCGTAAAAATACTGTTGGTCGTTGCGGTGACTGCGCTCCACCTTGCCATTGTGCCACGGCGTTCTCGGCGGAATCAGAATATGTTTGATACCCCATTTCTCCAACAGCTTATCCACCGGATTTTTCTTGGTTTCACTGACGAATTTGTAAGTAAATTCAGTACCGTTGTCCGTTTGAATTGTCTTGATCGGAAAAGGAAATGCCTTGACGAGCATTTTCAAAAACTTATAGCAACTTCCAAAATAGCAGTCACCCTTGACAACTACAGCAAAAGGTGGTACAATATGTCACAGGGAGATGAAAAAAATGGGCAAAATGCTGCACAATGCGTGGCAGAAAGCAGCTGCTGAACGGCGAGGACGAACAACACATATCACGCCGCAGGCATAGAGCTGCGGTATCTGCCGCCGTACAGCCCCGATATGAATCCGATTGAGATGCTGTGGTCGAAGGTAAAGGCGCTTTTGCGCGTCAGTCAACGGGATTGCGTCGGCTGGTTTAAGGCCGATGGATATTGCCTGTAATTTTGGGAATTGCCATAGGAAGGTTATAGTTCTGGATATTCGATCGTGGAATTGTTCAAACTGTTCGTCTATCTTAACAAAATAAAATTGAAAGGAACCATATGAGCCGAAAAACAGTTCTTATCATTCTTTACGCTGTACTGATTCTCATAATCGGAGCATTTATTGCACAGGTAATTATTGAGAAAGCAGTAACATCCGAAATAATCGTTCGCACTGTGATTCCGTTGGGACTTTGTGCTGGAGCAATCGCAAAAGTCAGAATGGGAACGGGAGGTCAACTTCGGAGTAAATTGTTTTACGAAACAGAATATCGAAGTGAGATTCGAACCGCTTTTACCGGTCAGGGACAGCAAATATTGCGCAGCAAACTTCTCAGAGCAATTCGGCTTTATAATGAGAATTACTTAGATAAATCTGTAAAGCAACTTCAAAATTTGTTACCGTATTGCCAGTTTACAGATGATTACTGTGCCGTTCTACTCTTTTTAGGACTTATATATACCGATATGGAGTTGCCCAAGCTGGCTGAGGATACTTACTACGAATTATTGCGTCATGATCAGAGCAGAGGAGCAGTTTGGTCTAATCTTGGATTATTATTCAAGAGTCAAGGCAAACATCGGGATGCACTTGCTTGTTTTGCAAATGCGCTGAAATATGATCATCAAAAGGCTACCATCTATCATAATATTGCCGCAACATATTTTTCAATCGGAGCATTTGAATTGGCAATTGAATATGCCAATACTGCTCTTGATTTGAAATCCAATTTTCGTCAGCCTTCCGATTTGCTATGTATGATCTATTATCTGCAACAGGATGAACCCAATTGTAAAAAATATTTTGAGTTGTCGGTTGCAAATGGAAGTGATCCCAAAGATCTTAAAGACGTGTTGGAAGTTTTAAAAAAGAGAGGGTTTACACCTGAATTTTCCATTCCTCTCTCTCAGGAATTTCGTGAAGTGGTAAGCCGGTTGTATATTCAAACCGCGATTCCGTTTTCCCACATTGTGATTCCGGATGAAGCAAAACATCCGGTGAATAGCCGCATTGGAGGGGCATCTCTCGGAGAACCGCCATTGGATCATAACGGAATGCCTATGCGTTTGCTCTGTCTGGTCGATTGTTCCGAGGTTCACAGTGTTCCGGATTTTCCGACCACGGGTATATTGCGCTTTTTCATTGCCGACAATCCTGAATACGGTGCAAACTTTGATGCTTTGAATGCGCAACATAATTTCCGGGTTCTATATACCGATGGTTCAGATCAGTTGCCGGAAGTTCCCGTTCCCGGTAAAAGCGATACATTTCCAATCAAGGGATGCTATCCAATCATGTTTTTGCCGGATGTGCAAGGTGTATCAGATGAGGATTACCGGTTCCAGGATACATTAAATCGTTTGCTTCGTGATGAGGGGGAGCCTGATTTCAATCAACTGCCTGAGAATGTACAAAATGCTATATGTATGAGATGTCACTCCGAGGGACACCGCATAGGGGGCTACCCACACTTTGCGCAATCAGATCCACGCCAGAGCAAAGAGGAATATCAGCGATATGATACACTGCTATTGCAGATTGATACACACGACATCGGAGAGGATGTGAAAATTATGATCGGAAACAACGGTGTAATGAATTTTCTGATTCCGCATGAGAAGTTAAAAGAGCATGATTTTACAGATATTCTGTATACATGGGATTGCTATTGACGGAAGAAAACCCAAACAGCTATCGCAAATGCGGTAACTGTTTGGGCTTTTTTATAGCAACTTCCAAAATGGCAGTCACCCTTGACAACTACAGCAAAAGGTGGTACAATATGTCACAAGGAGATGAGAAAAATGGGCAAAATGCTGCACAATGCGGGGTAGAAAGCAGCTGCTGAACGGCGAGGACAAACAACACATATCACGCCGCAGGCATAGAGCTGCGGTATCTGCCGCCGTACAGCCCCGATATGAATCCGATTGAGATGCTGTGGTCGAAGGGTAAAGGCGCTCCTGAAGCTGTCTCCTGTGCGCTTTTGTGCGTCAGTCAACGGGATTGCGTCGGCTGGTTTAAAACCGATGGATATTGCCTGTAATTTTGGGGATTGCTATAATATGAAAATGTGGAAAATAGATACCAAAGAGAATGAATACTACCGTGAGCACCAAGTCCGCAGGGGGCTTCGTCTCCGGTTCGATCAACAGGTAAACTCCGAAGTCCGGAGAGCCTGTGTTGAATTCGGAGCGTGGCTTCGTAAAAACTATGAGTTTCCTATCCGTGTGGTGGTTTATATAAGGTCAACGGAAAAGATAAGAGCCAAGGATGGAGAACAGGTAAGCGCAACTATCTGGGAGCCAATTGATCCGCTGGAGGAGCCGTATATCAGGATTTCCACAGGTGAATATTTATCAGAGGCGGGGAACTTTGGACAGGATAATGCATTGGCGGGGATCCTTCATTCCATCTCACATGAGTTGACTCACTATTATCAGTGGATACACAGAATGGATAACAGTAACAGCGACAGACTTACTGAGTGGCAAGCCAGTTACTATGCGACTATGGTGATACGCCAGTACGCGTCAACGAGAGAGCATCCATAAAAAGAACCGGTGGACAAACCCAAGCCACCAGACCGAAGCCTTCCGCTAGAGGGTGAACCAAACTCCGACTTAGATTTAAATGACAGCGAAGGAACTAAGCAACGAAGGCACTATGGCCCGGACGGAAAAGCACAAAATGATATAGATTATCGGCATGCTGATCCTAAGAATACACATGAATTTCCTCACAAGCATAAGTGGGATTGGAGTGATCCTAGCAATCCTATACGTTCAAAACCCATCCCAATCGAAAAGGAGATTTTCCCATGACACTTGAAAATTTTCAGGACGCTCTTCGGCAGAGAAGAGAAATTCTTTTACATTTAGATGGTAAAGAATATTTCCTGCAGCCAAACTATGATTATGATCCATCTCAATACGTTTTGTACCAAGCACGCTATATTTCAAATGGTAGTCAGATTTGGGATGTGCTTTACATGGGAGCAGTCTGTGATATCCTCAATTATCAAATTCAAAAACAATACTCTCTTAGCGCGCAATTTGAACAGTTTACTGTGGATTGTATTTTGTAATTTCATTAGGTTTTTCTTTAAAGGCAGGCAGGCGGATTCAGCGGGACAGTGAGCTACGGGCACAGGCAGCTCGGCAGCGGGCGCACCACCGGGCAGGTCAGCTCGTACCGGTCGGAGGTGAACGGCGCCGCGACCGCATACACGTATACCTACGACTCCAACGGCAATATCACACGGATCACCGACCAGAGCGGCAAGGCGACGCGGTATACCTATGACAAGCTGGGACAGCTGACCCGGGAGGATAACCCGTACCTGAACAAGACCTACGTGTACACCTACGACAACGCAGGCAATCGGCTTGGTAAGAAAACATATGCGTATACGACGGGCACACCGGGTAACGCAACCGCGACCGAGTCTTACAATTATACCGGCGACCGGTTGACACAGGTCGGTTCGATAGTATATCAGTATGACGCCATCGGCAACCCCACCACCTACAACGGGTATACGCTGGAGTGGAACGGTCGCAAACTCATGGAGATGTCCATGAACGTGGGACAGTTCCTGTATACCTTCGCGTATAACGCCGATGGCATCCGAACCGTCAAGACAAACGACAGTACGATCCACCACTACACGCTGAACGGCTCCCAAATCGTCACCGAGACATGGACGACGAAGAGCAGTAGTGGCGCGGAGACCCCGAACCACTTCCTTGTATACCTCTATGATGAGAACGGCGCTCCCGTCGGGTTGCAGTACCGAAACAAGACCTATGGAACGTATACGTTTGACACCTACTACTTCGAGAAGAATCTGCAAGGGGACATCATCGCCATCTACACGGAGAGCGGAACCAAGATAGGCTCGTATACCTATGACGCATGGGGCAACTGCACGGTTTCCACCGAGTCGGGCACGACAACGATTCAGAAGCGGATTGTCCGCACGCTCAATCCGTTCCGGTATCGGGGGTATTACTACGATACGGACACGGGGCTGTACTATCCTTCAGAGCCGGTACTATAACCCGCAGTGGGGACGGTTCTTGAATGCGGATGGGTATGTCAGCACAGGGACGGGATTGCTGGGTTACAATATGTATGCGTATTGGAATAATAATCCGGTCATGTACATGGATTTGACAGGGCACTCGTGGGAATCCTTCTGGGATGATGTTAAGTTTGTCGGAGAAGCACTGTTGGGAACAGCTGTTGCGACAGCTTGTATTGGCTTAGCTGTGCTTTCAATAGCTGGTTCAATTGGGCTTACAGGCATAAGCGGCGGGGCTGGTGCAGTATCAATTCCTGCTGCTGTTGCTGTAACTGCCGAATGCTTGGCAGTTGCTTCTGTTGCTCTTGCCGGGGTTGGGGCGATTGCTCTTGCCGCAGAAGGCATTGCCACAGGTTCCCCGATTCAACGGGGGGCGGTGGAAAAGGATGGCGTGGGGATAAGAACTGGAGATATAATGTAGAAACAGTGCGAGGGGGTGGGGATATTACTTCTTTAAAAGGCGGAATACCCACCGAGCAAGAAGCATTAGATTTAATCCGAGAGGCAGGTGGAGAGGTCATCCGGATTGACCCTGCCCACCCTGCAAATGGAATCAGCACGCATACCTATCCGCACATTCACTACAGTATCAATGGGAGCGAAAAAAACATAATCAAGATTATCGAGGTATTACCATGAAAATGATAGAGGCTTTGCTGTGGAAAAATCAGTGCAGAGAGTATCTTCTGATTCGCAATGATTCAAAAGCAGTAAAGGAGCAGTTTGTAAAAAGGTACATTGATAAAGATGCGCATGGATATCACGAGCACATAGAAGTGATACATGAATATGGGTATAGAGGATACCTGTGGGAGTTTTCAAAGAAGGAGGGACGGAAGATAGTAGGCGAGGAACAAGCCTTCCAGTGGATCGCAAAGCAGGAGACTGTGTTGCTCTTCTTTGACAATTCGAATTACATGGGTGAAGAAACAGTCGCCTCTATACCGGATACTGAATGGACAAGCCATGTATATCAATGTACGGGAGATACAGTTTGCCGCCTTTCAAAGGCGTACAATCCCTATGATTCTCGAAGCGCAGCCTACATGAAGTCTAACCGAATCAATCCATTCCCCCAGTCATTCTATATTTGTACACCAGATCTATCCCAATGTATTATGTTGACCGGGGAGTATGAGCGTATATCCGGCAAAGAGCAAGATCGTATATGCGTACTGTACGAAAATGGGTAGTCTGTTTGGAATCACTGTAAATAATCGAACCGTACAGTCGTAAAGCCTTAACAGGTGTCAAGATCGGCTCCTACACTTACGATGCCTGGGGCAACTTCACCTATGCGTATGCCACCGGGGCCACCACGGCGCAGAAGCAAATTGTCCGCACGGCCCTTTTGTGGTGGGACGAAAGAACTGGCTCTTCTCCGCGTCGCCCAAGGGAGCGAAGACCAGTGCGATCATCTATTCTCTGGCCGCTACTGCGGTGGCCAACGGATTAAACGTGGAGGAATATTTCACAGAGCTTTGTCGAATGAAACAGAT
>ERZ857840.671-NODE-671-length-46545-cov-4.918240_pt1 | contig 46545 bp, 26 predicted proteins | sample MGYA00519760_ERZ857840 | MGnify/ENA primary metagenome ERZ857840 (study PRJEB31778, sample SAMEA3449371) | human gut metagenome | biome: human gut; feature: human-associated habitat; material: faeces | place: United Kingdom | collected 2010/2012 ... | reverse complement strand
GGCGACACGGTGCTGGACCTCACCTGCGGACTGGGCGTCGATGCGTTTTTCCTCAGCCGCCGCTTCGGCCGCGTGGTGACGCTCGAACGCAACGACGTGCTGGCCCGGGTGGCCGCCGAGAATTTTTCGCGGCTGGGCGCGACGAATATCGAGGTCGTGAACACCTCCGCCGAGGAGTATCTCCGGCGCGACGGCCTGCATTTCGACTGGATCTACGCCGACCCCGACCGCCGCTCGGCCGAGGGCCGCAAGCTGGTGCGGCCGGAGGATTGTTCGCCCGACATCATCGCCCTGAAACCGCTTCTCGACCGGGTTTCGGGGCGTCTGTGCATCAAGAACTCCCCGCTTTTCGACATCGGCGAGGCCCTGCGGCTCTTCCCCGACAGCCGCGTGGAGGTCGTCTCGCTCGACGGCGAATGCAAGGAGGTGCTCGTCTACGCCGACGGCACGGGGCCGCTCGTCACCGCCACGGCCCTCGGGCACGGCTCCTTCTCGGCCCGGCCCGGCGACACGGCGCCCGAACCGGAAACGTTCAATCCGGCGCGCTGCCGCTGGCTCGTGGTCCCCGACGTAGCCCTGCAAAAGGCCCGGCTGGTCCGGCTCCACCTCGCGGGAAAGGCCGCCGTCTGGAGCGAAAACGGCTACGGATTCACCGCCGAAGAGCCGCAGGGAGTGCTCGGGCGGGTCCATGCCGTCGAGCGGATCGAACCCTACGATCCCAAACGGTTGAAACGCGAACTGAAAGGCCGCGGGGCCGAGGTGCTCAAACGCGACTTCCCGCTGGCGGCGGAGGAGCTGATGCGCCGTCTCGGACTGCATCCCGGAGCGGAACTGCGGCTGGCTTTCACGAAAATCGGGAACGATTTTTGGGTTATCCGCTTAAAATAACTACATTTGCCTGATTTCCAACGGCCTCTTATGAAACTCAGCGAATTCCTGACATACTTCACCGACACGATCTTCCGGCGCGACGTGAACGAATGGCGCAATCCCGTCGTGCGGTGGCTCGTGCAGCAGTACCGCCTGCTGTTCTACACGGCGCGGGGCCTGCTCGAACACGGGACCATCGTCCGCTCGGCGGCGCTCACGTTCTACACGCTGATGTCGCTGGTGCCGATCGTCGCCGTGGTCTTCGCCATCGTCAAGGGATTCGGACTCGCGGAGGGCCTCACCGAAAACCTCTACGCCCTCTTCCCGCAGAATCCCGAGATCATCGACTACCTCGTCGGTTTCGCCGAAAACGCCCTGGCCCGCACGCAGGGCGGCGTGGTGGCCGCCGTGGCGCTCGTGACGCTCTTCTGGGCCGTGATCCGGGTCTTCGGGTCGATCGAAAGCGCCTTCAACAACATCTGGGAGGTCAAGGTCGAGCGCAGCATCACCCGCCAGTGGACCGACTACATCGCCGTGGTGATGATCGTGCCGATCCTTTGGATCGTGGCCAACGCCGTGGGCAAATACGCCCAGGACCTCGTGGGGTTCGACGACAGCTGGTATTTCGAACTGCTGTCGCGGCTGGCCTCGATGATCGTGATCTGGGTGATGTTCACCTTCCTCTACATCATCATCCCCAACGCCAAGGTCCGCTTCGGAAGCGCCCTGATGGCCGGCATCGTCGCCGGAACCATCTTCCTGCTGTTCCAATGGGGCTATGTCTACGTCCAGCGGTGGATGACCTCCTACAACGCCATCTACGGCAGCTTCGCGGCCCTGCCGCTCTTTTTGATCTGGATGCAGACCTCGTGGGAGATACTCCTCTTCGGCGGCGAGCTGTCGTTCGCCTACCAGAACATAGCGCGTTTCGGCGAGGAGCGCGAATCGCTGCTGATCAGCTACGACCAGCGCCGCAAGGTGCTGCTGGCCGTGATGCTCACCGTGGTCCGGAACTTCCGCGACAAGGGCGGGGCCATGCCCGCGGACGAGATCCGCGCACGGCTCGGCCTGCCCACGCGCATCGTCAACGACGTGTTGTTCCAGCTGGTGCAGGCCGGGCAGCTGATCGCCGTGCGCAGCGGCGACGGCGAACGCGAAACGGCCTTCACTCCGGCCCACGACATCGCGTCGATGACCGTCTACGGGGTGTTGGAAGCGGTCGAACGGTCGGGACAGACCACCTTCGACCTCGGACAGACGCCCGAACTCGCCCGCGTGGACCGCGAACTGGAGATGCTGAAAGACTCGGCCCGCCAGTCGCAGGAGAACGTACGGCTGACAGAACTGCTATAAAATTAAAAATGAAAAATGAAGAATTAAAAATGAGACCCTGACCAGGAAACATTCCGGAAACGAAAATCGGGAAAAGTTCGATTTTTAATTTTTCATTCTTAATTCATAATTCCATGAAACGTGTCGTCATCATCGGCAGCGGGAACCTGGCGGAAGCGCTGGCCCGCGCGGTTGCGAAAAGCGGCCTCGAACTCGTGCAGATCTTCGCCCGGAACGCCGAACGGGCCCGCATCATCGCGGAGCTCACGGCTACCGACTGGGCGACGCATCCCGGGATGCTCGCCCAAGACGCCGACATCTACCTGATCGCCGTGAGCGACAAGGCCGTGGAGCACGTCGCCGCGACGCTTCCCATCCCCGAGGGCGCCGCCGTCGCCCACACGGCCGGAAGCGTGCCGCTGGCCGCCATCCCGGAGAAATTCGCCCGCCGGGCGGTCTTCTACCCGATGCAGACCTTCACCAAGGGCCGCGAAGTCGATTTCTCGGTCATCCCGGTCTTCCTCGAAACCCCTTCGGCAGAATTGCGCCCGAAGTTGGAGGCGTTCGCCCGGCAGCTCTCCGGCACGGTGATCTGGGCCACCTCCGAGCAGCGGGCCCGGGTGCACCTCGCGGCAGTTTTCGCCTGCAACTTCGCCAACCACATGTATGCCGTCGGCGAACGCATCGTGCGCGACGCAGGGATTGATTTCGACGTGCTGAAACCGCTGATCGCCGAGACCGCCGCCAAAGCCTGCGACGCCCGCTCGCCGCTCGACGTGCAGACGGGACCCGCCGTGCGCAACGACTTCGCCACGAAGGCCCGCCACGGCGACCTGCTGTCGTTCGACCTCCGACTGAAAAACATCTATTCAACTATAAGTCAAAGCATATGGGAAACTTCAAAGAAGATATAGCACGCTGCGGGGCGTTCGTGTTCGACGTTGACGGCGTGATGACCGACGGGGGCATCATCCCCACGGCCGACGGCGATTTCATCCGCCGCTACAATGCCAAGGACGGCTACGCGCTGGCCTATGCGATCAAAATGGGTTACAAGGTCTGCATCATCACGGGAGGCCGCGGGCGGACGCTCGAAAACCGCCTCCGGATGCTCGGCATCCGGCACTTTTACATCGACTGCATGGATAAGATCACGGCACTCCGCGAATACCTGTCCAACGAAGGTCTGGACCCGCAGGACGTGATCTACATGGGCGACGACATCCCCGACCTGGAGTGCATGCGCGCGGTCGGAATTCCGGTGTGCCCGGCGGACGCCGCGGCTGAGGTGATCGAGGCTTCGCGTTACGTTTCGGAGTTCCGGGGCGGCGAAGGCGCCGTGCGCGACATCGTCGAGCAGGTTCTCCGCGCCCGCGGCGACTGGGCCCGCGATTCGCAGGGCGTCACCCCCTCGTCGCTCGCCGCATCGCGGTAAAACAAAAAGGGGCTGAGCCCCTTTCTATTTTACCACCGGGCTTTCAAGGCCCTGTATCCGTAACCGCTGATAACAACGAAGCAAACCAGCGGCAAGATGAACGATACGTTGACCGCCGGCCATCCCCAGATCGTACCGCAGTCAATGACCGAAGCCTGAAGCGGAGGCAGCACCGAACCGCCCAGAATCGCCATAATCAGCCCGGCAGCCCCGAATTTGGCATCTTCGCCGAGACCTTTGAGCGCAATTCCGTAGATCGTGGGGAACATCAGCGACATGCAGCCCGACACGGCCACCAGACAATAAAGCCCGTAAATATCCCGCAGACCGATCACGCCCGCTGTGAATACGCCGCCGGCGACCGCGAGAACGAGCAGCAATTTGCCGGGATTGAAGAATTTCAGCAGGTAAGTGCATATGAAACGGCTCATGCAGAAGAGAATCATCGCCACGATATTATACCGCTGGGAGAGTACCTCGGCGGTTTTTTCATCCATCCCCTGCTCCATGAAAATCCGCGTGCCGTACTGAATAACGAAAGTCCAGCACATGATCTGTGCACCCACATAGAAAAACTGGGTGACGACCCCGCCCCTGTAACGTGGAATCGAAAATATACGCCGGAGCGTAGGCACGAAATCAATGCCGTGCGACCGATCCTGATTGTGCGGCATCGGTGTGCAACGGACAACCACGAACATGACCGCGATAACCAATCCGACAAAAAGGTAGGGTGTGATCAACACCGACAGATCCGATTCCCGGATCACTGCAAATTCGGCATCGGAGAGCTGCGTCCGGCCTGCCGTGTCGAGCGGATTGAGCCGTGCCTGAATGAAATTCATCGCCACCCACATCCCTGCCAGCGAACCGATCGGATTGAACGCCTGCCCCAGATTGAGCCGTCGTGTGGAGGTTTCCTCACTGCCCATGCTGAGGATATAGGGATTGGCACTCGTTTCGAGGAACGAAAGTCCGCAGGTAAGAATAAAATAAGCCAACAGAAAAGGATAATAACTGCCGGTCAGTTTGGCCGGGAAAAAGAGGAGCGCCCCGACGGCATAAAGCCCCAGTCCGAGCAGGATGCCTGCCTTATAGGAATATTTGCGGATGAAAACCGCAGCCGGAAACGCCATGGCGAAATAGCCTCCGTAGAAAGCCACCTGTACCAACGCCCCGTCGGTCACGCTCATACGGAATATCTTCGAGAAAGCCTTGACCATCGGGTTGGTGATGTCGTTGGCGAAGCCCCATAGAGCGAAGCAGACCGTAATCAGAATGAACGGCATGACGTAACTGACACCTTTGTAATGCAGGATGGATTGTTTCGGTTTTTTCATTCGTAGTCGGATTTTCAGGTAAACATTTTCTCAACCCGAAGGGCCGGTTCGTCCCAGGCCGCAGGATCGGAAGGGAACCACGACCGAAACCCGAAACTCTCCGAAACGATTCGACGGGCTTGCTCCCAATCCGCCACAGCACCCGAAGCAATGGCTTGTTGCAGGATATTGCCCGTTGCGGTAGCTTCGGTCAATCCCGTCACCACCTCGAGTCCGGAGGCATCGGCAATCAGTCGGTTGAGCAGTTCGTTCCTACTCCCGCCGCCGACCACATAAAGCCTGCGCAGAGTGCGCCCGGTACAGGCTTCGAGCTCCCGAAGCACCCGACGGTATTTCAGGGCCAATGAATCCAGCACGCAGCGGCCCAGTTCACCCCGGGTGCCGGGTTCGGGTTGTGAAGTGCGGCGGCAGAAGGCCCGAACGGCGTCCGACATCGACACGGGATTCGTAAATGAAGGATCGTCTCCGTCGATCAGACTGCGGAACGGTGCAGCCATCTCACATTCACCGAGCAATGTCTCATAAGAAACCGGGGTTCCCGACGCTTCCCACTCGGCCATCAGCCGTTGAATCGGCCACAGACCCGTGATATTGCGCATGAAAAGTATCTTGTTATCCACACCGCCCTCGTTCGTGAAATCCCCGGCAAGAGCATCGGAAGAGAGGATAGGTTCCGGGAGCGTAACACCCAGCAGCGACCAGGTTCCCGAGCTGAGGAAAGCCCAATCGGTGCCCGTAGCGGGAATCGCTCCGATGGCGCTGGCCGTATCGTGCGATCCCACGGCATAAACCGGAGTTGCAGTTGCGCCCGTCTCAGCCGCAATCTGCGGGGCAAGCCTCCCCAACCGAGTTCCGGGACGTACAATCGGCTGAAATATCCCGGCCGGAAATCCAAGCGCTCCGATCGCTTCCGACGACCACTCCCGGCTGCGTGCATCGAGCAACTGGGAAGTCGAAGCAATGGTGTACTCGTTGCAAATCGCACCGGTCAGCAGAAAGTTGATCAGGTCGGGCATGAAAAGCAACCGGACCTCCCGCCCGGGCAATACACCGCGACGTTGCAGACTCAACAACTGATACACGGTGTTGATTTCCAACTGCTGAATGCCCGTCAGAATGTAGAAGCGTTCACGCGAAAGCCTCCGGGAAGCGATTTCAGCCATACCACGGGTCCGATCGTCCCGATAGCAGACCGGATCGCCGAGCAAGCGGCCTTCGGAGTCCACCAGAGCGAAATCCACACCCCAGGTATCGACACCGATACCTTCGACTTCATATCCTTTTTCACAGGCGGTCCGAATGCCCCGTTCGATCTCACCGAAAAGACGCGAAAAATCCCAGCAAAGCATTCCGTCACGGTCCACAGGCACATTGGGAAAACGGTGCAACTCGTCCAATACGAGCCGTCCGCCGGAAATGGTTCCGGCGATGACCCGGCCGCTGCCCGCACCGAGGTCTATTGCGAGATACGCCATCTTATTTCGCCTTTTTTCCCAACACGTAGGTTTCCAAATCGTCGATCTCTGCATCGGTCAACGTCGTGTAGTTGCCCGGTCCGGCCAACACAATGATCCGGCATGCCATCTCGAAGAAGACCGCCTTTTGGAAAGCGTCCTCGAAACTTTGTCCGCACACCACCTGTCCGTGTTTGCACAGTAAGGCGCAATCGTGTCCGGCGAGAGCATCGGTCACCGCCACCGCCAGCTCCGGCGACCCGGGACGATAATAGGAGATCACGGGAATTTCGCGCCCGGGGTAACACGGCACCTCGGCCGTAACATTGAAACTCGTCGGCTTTTCCTTCATACACGATACCACAGTGGCGTATTCCGACTGGAAATGCAGTACGACATTCACCTCCGGCCGCCGGCGCATCACTCCGAGGTGGAAAGAACTTTCCATCGAAGGCCGGGGGCCTTCGACAAGGCCGCCGTCCGAGATGCGGCACCGCGACACCCGATCGGGAGTCAGTTCCGGAAGCCACGACCCCGTACCGGACAGCAGCGCTTCGTTTTCGGCAATACGCCACGAAAGATTGCCGCTGCTGCAAAGCATCAGCCGCTCACGGCCCGCACGGCGAGCCATCTCGACAAATCGTTCGATCTTATCCGCAATCATAGCCGTCACTTTTTATAAAGAGGTCCGTAAGCGGCGCAGGCCCGATAATCGGCGCCCTCCTTATCCATGCCGAAAGCTCCCCAAGCGGCAGGACGGAAGATCTGTTCGCGGGGAACATTGTGCATAGAGACCGGAATACGGAGCATCGAAGCCAACGTGATAAGATCGGCGCCGATATGGCCGCAACTGATCGCTGCATGATTGGCGTCCCAATTGTTCATCACCGAATAAACGTCACGGAAGTTGTCGCTATCGTCCAGCCGTGGTGCGAACCATGTCGTAGGCCACCCCTTGTCGGTGCGGTTATCCAGGATTCCGTGTACCTCGGGGTCCAGTTCCACGCTCCACCCTTCGGCGATTTGAAGCACCGGACCGAGATTTTTGACCAGATTCAACCGAACCATCGTGCAGGGCATACCCCCGCGGGTAAGGAATTTCGACGAAAAACCGCCGCCCCGGAAATACTCCCGGTTGGCCGGAACCCACACCGTCGCATCGAGGCATGCCTGGGCCTCGGCCTCGGAGATCTCCCAGAAAGGTTTCATGGCGGGCTGTCCGTCCGCATCCGTCTGACAGCCGCAGCCATCGAGCGCCGCCGCTCCGGAATTAATCAGATGAATGATACCTCCGGCTGCCTGTCCGGTAAGTTTTTTACCCGTCACTCGCTCCACCGATTCGGGACTCCAATACGTGCGCACATCCGCAAAGATCGAAGCAGCATGAGTCAACAGGTGTCCGAAGAGCATCGAAACTCCGTTCAGGGCATCGTTCTCAGTGGCAAGTATATAGGGCGCCCGTATCCCGTTCCAGTCGAACGAGGAATTAAGAATCGCTTCCGTGAAATCACCGTTGGGATAAAAGTCTGTCCACTGCCGCTGTCCCTGGAATCCCGCCAGCAGCGCATTGTGCCCCAAGGACTCCTCGCCGAAACCCCGTTCACGAAGTCCCGGATTACCCTGCATCAGGTCACGGACGATCAAAGCCATTTTGACTGCAAACTCCCAGTCGCAATCCTTCTCAGCACGGGATTTGCGCAAATCGGGACGGTTGCACACGTCGTCGGCTTCGCGGCAGTTGGCCTTCGTCCACGCCAGTGCCCGGGAGAACTCCTCCTTGTCGTAAATTCCCTCGGTCATGCGGCGGATGATCTCCACTTCATCGACACCCTCGCAACGCATGCCCAGATAATCCTCGAAAAAATCGGTGCTGACGATCGACCCGGCGATACCCATGCAAACCGCACCGACCGAAAGATAGCTCTTGCCCCGCATCACGGCCACCGTCATGGCGGCACGGGCGAAACGGAGCAGTTTCTCCGCCACGTCCGCCGGAATCGAGCTATCCGAAGCATCCTGCACATGATGTCCGTATATGCCGAAGGCGGGCAGCCCTTTTTGGGCGTGCGCAGCCAGCACGGCAGCCAAATAGACCGCCCCGGGACGCTCCGTACCGTTGAAACCCCAGACAGCCTTGACCGTATGCGGGTCCATGTCCATCGTCTCGCTTCCATAACACCAGCAGGGAGTCACCGTGACGGTAACGGCCACGTTTTCGGCCCGGAATTTCTCGGCGCAGGCGGCACTTTCGGCCACACGGCCGATGGTCGAATCGGCAATAACACACTCGACAGGCGTTCCGTCGGGATATTTAAGCGCTCCGGCAAGCAGCCGGGCAACGCTGCGGGCCATCTGCATGGTCTGATCTTCGAGCGATTCGCGCACGCCGTTCATACGTCCGTCGATCGTGGGGCGAATCCCGATTTTGGGCCACACCCCCTGAAATCTGTTTCGTATCATATTGTCGTAAGTTTTAGTTCAGTCGTTCTTTGAGAATGTAATCCACGATCGGCGTCGGATCTTCGAGGCTGTGGGGATGATGGTCCCCGCCTTTTTTGATAATCACGTCGATTTTGCCTCCGAGAGCCTCGTAACGGGCTTTGAGCACTCCCAGATTCTGCTCATAGGGCACCGTGCGGTCGCTGTCGCCGCTTACTCCGATGACGGGAATTCCGGCTTCGGCCAACGGCCTGAGGTTATCGACAGGATTGCCGGGAAAATCGGCCATCTGTTCCTCGGTCAGTTTCCACTCGTCGAGCAGCTCCTTCCAAAGTCCTTCACGGCAGCGGCCGGGCCAGCTCGTCACATCGCACACCGGAGCGTCGAGATAAAGGCAGGCGATTCGCCGCGGATCACGAGCCGCCCAGTTCACGGCAAACAGTCCGCCCCGGCTGAAACCTTCGACGACGACTTTCGGAGAGAGTTCGTAATATTTCAGCATCGCGGCATAGAATTCATCGCCCAACCGCTGCGAACGGGGACTGCCGTAGAGGAACGTCACATCGTAATAAACCACATGATAACCCTTGCCCAGCATGGCGATATCCACCGAGGGAAACGCCCCGAAAAACGCCGGACGCCAAATCCAGGGATTCCCCGGCAGAGGCTCCTTCGGAACCACGACGATGGCATCACGCCCGTTATAAGAGAAATCGTATTTGTCATATCCCCGCCAGCGGGTCTTCACCCCGGGAAAGGGCTGCGACGTGAATTCCATATCATTACCCGTGATCGCTCTATAAGCCTCTTTCGCCAGGACGATCGCCCCGGCGGGATTCGGATGTATCTTGTCGGGAAAGTTCTCTTCCATACCCTCGGTCGCCGCATGCATATCGAGCACCGGAAGGCCGTTGCGCTCCGCCACGCGGCGAATCCGGGGAATCACTCCGTTGACGATCACACTGTCGCTGATACCCCCTTTGACATTATATGCCGTGGCAGGCGTGCAGAGCAGGATGCGCGGTGAGGATTCCAACGCGGCGAAAGCATCGACAAGAGCCTGCAAGTCCTTTTCGAAATCATCGCAATACCGCCAGTTCTGCGGCTTGGAATCGTTGGTTCCCAATTTGACGACGACGATATCGGGATTGAACGCCAAAGCCCGCGCATAAGCCGCCTCTTTCACGTAAGGGAGATCTCCGGCGGAGAGCATCGTCCGGCCGCTGACGCCGAAATTGCGTACGTCGTACTCTTTACCGAGCATCTGGCCCAACACCGAAGGATAACTGTCTTTGGCGGGATTCGACAGCGAAGCCCCGAAAGTGATACTGTTGCCCACGCACGCCACGCGGATTTTGGATTTGACCTGCTGTCGGGCCGAAAGGCACGCCGGAAGAAGCAGGAGGAGAAGCAGGAGTCTTTTCATGGTCTGTTGTTTTGTTCAGACAGCCAGCGGGAAAGGGCCGTCTTGAATTCATCGTAATAGGGAAAAACCGTATTGCCGAATCCCCAGCCGTGCCCGCCCGAAGGATAGATATGCATTTCGGCAGGAACTCCAGCCGCGACGAGCGCTTCGTAAAAGAGGATCGAGTTGCGAGGTTTCACGGCCGGATCGTCCGAACAGAGAATCAGCAATGTCGGCGGAGTGTCGGCCGTTACATGCAATTCGGACGAAAAGCGTTCCACGATCTCCTTATCGGGAGTACGACCCATCAGGTTGAAACGAGAGCCGCCATGCGCCACAGCGGATTGCATGGAAATCACCGGATAGAAAAGCACCCCGAAATCCGGACGCTCGTCCCCGGTAAAGGAGGTCAGCGCCGTGGAAGCGAGATGTCCCCCGGCCGAAAAGCCCATGATCCCGACGCGGGCAGTGTCAATGCTCCATTCAGCGGCATGGGCGCGGGTCATCCGCATGGCCGCAGCGGCATCTTCGGCAGGAACGGAATAACGTCCCCGGGGCATCCGATAACGAAGGACAATACCCGCAACGCCGCGTTGGTTGAGCCACTTGGCAACGGCAATGCCTTCGGGACTGAACGACAATCCCTTGTAACCGCCTCCGGGACATACTACGACAGCCTGTCCGTTCGGATTTTCGGGCAAATAGACGTGTATTTCGGGTTCCCATTCCCCTCCGTCAGCGATCTCGGTCACCGATCCATCGGAATAGAGAGGCAATACGAGCGGCTGTGCGGAAACTGCGGAGATGCCCCCCATTGCAAACAGCGATAACAATAAATGTTTCATAACATCTTATCGGATACGATTATACGGATTTCAAGGGATTTCCCGGCGGTAAGCGGAGCAACGACAGGAACCACTTCGAATCCGGGTGTGAAACAAAAGATACGCCCCGAGGTGTTACCTCCGCCAACCCGGAGCGGAGCATCGGCTTCGCAGCGAAGCGTGAGGCCGCCACGCTGCAAGCGAAACCCGGCGCCGTCCATGCCGCACGCCTCGTCGCTCCGGGCGATGAACGGCAGCACGACACGCACCGCTCCGGCAACAGATGACAGCAATTCGACCCGCATGACAAGCCCCTCTTCCGTAAGGCGGTACTCCGTGGCGACCCGAACCGGGCCCTGCGGCGGAGCGTTGCCATCGACATCGACCAACGCCCCGAGAGATTCGAAACACCCCTCCCGAAACGCCACCTTTGCAAAAGGGTCGTCGATATTCGTATAAAGGATTCCATCGAGGGTATATTCGATCCGCGGAGAAGGAGAGGTCGTAACCGTTTGACGGTCCATCTGCATATTGGTCGGTTCGATCAACGCGTAGCGATTCATCCCGGCGGCGAAAACCGGGCCCAACGTCCGGTGCCACAGTAGCGAGAGGGCTCCGCCCATCGGATGAGTACCCGTCACGCGATAAGGAGCGTCGAGATCGGTGATCGTGACGCGCCACGCTCCGGCAGCCGCCAGCCACGTTCGGATGTCCCGGAATTCCCGAACCCCCTCTGCCGCCTCGCGCGGCAAAGGCAGCGGCACGGCATCCGCCGAAGCGGGTTCGTACACGGCGAGCAACGACGCCAATCCACGGGCATGCGAAAAAGTGTGGTGATTGCACGGCGGCTGCCCGGCAGACCGATAGTGCATGCCGCCGTAAAGCATTCCGCCATAGGTCGCACGGCGCAATAATTCCAGATTGCGGCGAACGGCAGTGCGAAACTCGGGATATTCATCCATGAAAAGGGCATAACCGGCCGCCATGCCATCGCTGGTACGACTGCCCCAATAGGTCCATTTGAAACTCCGGGTTCCCCAGCTGTTGTCCCAGGCCCCATCGGGAAGCATAAACTCCAAATGGGAACGCATCGAACACCCGACCAGTTCCGACAGAGCATCGTTGCCGGCTGCCGCCGCGTAGAAAGCCAGGTTAGGCAGCGACTCCTCCACGTTATAGCCCAGATCGACCGGATAACCGCCCTTCGGGGTCGGCCCCATCTTCGGAGCCTCGCCGTAGAGCAGACAGTCGTTCGGGGAGAAGCAGGCGAACAAATCAGCGGCAATCTGCGCGGCCTTGTTCAGAAAATCAGTCCGACCCGTTTTCTGTCCCACGATCCACAGGGCATAAGGAGCCGAAGCGGAATAGTTGACATTTTGGTTGCGGTCGCCCTGACAGCGGCGACTGAAATCGGCGTCATTGCCGTAAATATACTCCGCCGCACGTTCAAGCCGCGCCCACCAAGCCGCCGCCGTTTCCGGAGGCAGCAAGTCGCCGTAACGCATCAGCGCCTCGCCGACGGCGATGACCGAAAAGACGGTCGTACCCTTCCAATCGGAAATCTGCACATCGTTCACCCACGATCCGTCGGGCATCGAGGTGTTGCGTTCCATCCACTCCCACAGCCGCACAGCGGCATCGAGATACTTCCGGTCGCCCGTCTCGCGGCAGGCGTACATCAGGGGAAGTATCGCATCGGCACACCGGCCGTGAACCCGCTGACAAGCGGGACAAAAGAATCCCCCGTCCATCGCAGGATCGGGCGACGACTGTTGCTGCGCGATCAAAGCCCCGAGCCAATCATACAACAGCTCCGATGCCTCCCGTTGCAGACCGTCCCGCTGCGGAAGTTCAGGACCGCCTCCGCAGGCCGTCAACAGCATACTCAGAATAAGGATGCAGCCCCTTTTCATATCACTTTACGTCAACGGAAACGGAATGTCGAATGTCATCGGAAGCCGCACCCACGTGCAGTACGAATTCGCCCGGCTCGACGACCCAGCCCGCACCGGCTTCGTCCCAGAAAGCCCACTCCGAAACGGGCAATTCGATCTCCACCCGCCGGGTCTCGCCTGCTCTGAGGAAGGTTTTGGCGAACCCTTTCAACTCTTTGACAGGACGCATTACCGAAGCCTTGCTCTGCGAGACATAGACCTGCGAAATCTCGGCCCCGTCAATGGGCCCCGTATTGGTCACGTCGAACGAAAGTTTCACCGTACCGTCCTTGCCATAAAAACTCTTGTCGGTCTTCGGCTTTCCGTAAGCGAAAGAGGTGTAGCTCAGGCCGTGGCCAAAGGCATAGAGCGGTTCGATGCCCTTGGTGTCATACCAGCGGTAGCCGACCAGAATATCGTCCTTGTAGACCTCTTTCAGGTCGATGCCAGGATAAGCCTCCGGCCCGAAAGCATGCGCACCGCAGTCTTCCAGCCGCGCCGGAAACGAGAACGGCAGTTTGCCCGACGGATTCACATCGCCCGCCAACACGGCAGCAAGGGCGTTGCCAGCCTCCGAACCGCCGTACCATCCCTGCACGATCGCAGGAATGCCACCGGCAAAAGAGAGATCGACGGCCGTGCCCGAAACAAGTACCAGCACGACATTCTCATTGACGTCCAAAATGGCTTCGAGAAGCTCCTCCTGTCCATAAGGCAGTTCGTAAGAGGCACGGTCGAAAGCCTCGCTGTCCTGATAACGGTTGTGATTGAGTCCGCCGATGAACAGCACGACATCGCTGGCTGCAGCCACGGCGACAGCCTCTTTTTTCAGCTCCGCATTGTCATACGGTTCGGGAATCACCCGGTCGGCCAGCGGCGTATAAGAACAATAACCCATCGCATAATTCACCTTCACCTTATCACCGAAATGGGTCCGAATACCCTCCAGCGGCGTAATCTCATAACGCGCCTTGACCTTTGCGGCGCCTCCTCCTCCGGCATGTACCCGGGTGGCGTTCTCACCGATCACGGCGACAGAACGGAACTTTTCAATATTCAGCGGCAGCAGATTCCCTTCGTTTTTCAGCAAAACAATACCCTGCTCAGCCACTTCGCGCGCCAGCGCCGTATGTTCAGGAGAATTGAAACTGCCCCATGGGCGGTTGCGGTTCATCGCCGTGCGCATGTTCAACCGCAACACGCGACGCACCTTGTCGTCGAGCACTTCCATCGGCACTTCGCCGCTGCGAAACAACTCCGTCATGGCGTCAGCCATATAGTACTCATCATAAGGCTTGTTGGTGCCCATCTCGATGTCCGCGCCGTTCAGAGCCGCCTGCCGGGTATCGTGAATCCCGCCCCAGTCGGAGACCACAGCTCCGTCGAAGCCCCATTCTTCTTTCAGTATCTTATTCAGCAGCAGATCGTTGTGACAGCAGTGTTCGCCGCGAAGCAAGTTGTAGGAACCCATCAGCGACCACGCGCCGCCCTCCTGCACCGCAGCCTTGAAGGCCGGGAGATAGATTTCGCGCAATGCACGGTCGGAAACCTCCACATCCACACTGTCGCGCCATTGCTCCTGATTATTTACAGCGTAATGCTTGACACATACCGCCACACCGTTTTTCTGAATCTCCTGAATATAGGGAACAGCCAGCCGTGCGACCAGATAGGGGTCCTCGCCCATATACTCGAAATTACGACCGTTCAGAGGCGTGCGGCAGATGTTCACGCCGGGGGCCAGCTGCACGTCCTTTTTCCGGTAGCGGGCCTCTTCGCCCAGCGCCTTGCCGTAGCGGGCCGCCAACGAGGGGTCCCAGGCCGAAGCCAAGGCCGTCAATGCCGGAAACGCCGTGCAGGAGTCGTTGTTGTTGCCGGCGACCTCCCAACTGTTGTAGAGAATCTCGGCGCGCACGCCGAAAGGCCCGTCGTTCATCCACAATTCGGGGATGCCCAGCCGGGGAACACCCGGGGAGCTGAATTTCGACTGTGCATGGCACAAGGCCACCTTCTCTTCAAGGGTCAGCCGCCGCAGGGCGTCTTCCACCCGCTGTTCAAGAGGTTTCGAGTCGTCGAGATAGACCGCCGTATTCGTTTTCGGACCGCAGCAGGCGCAGCAGAGCATGGCGGCGAACGCCAGTATGATTCCTTTTTTCATCATATCGTCAGTTTTCAAAGATTTCATCGACCTGTGCCGGATTCATAGTTGCGGCAGGCGCAAAAGCCGGACTGTTCATATAGTTCAAAAGACTGCTTTCAAGCTGGCGGCTGGCGGGTCGGCCGCTCAGATCGCCCAACAGGTCGATCGTACAAACCACCAGTTTCCCGGCTCCTACACGGCACTCCCACAAGAAAGCCAGCTTGTCACAAAAAACATAGGAGTCGATCACCTGCACGAGCGGTTCGATTTCCCGCGGCAGGTCGTTCAAGTACATCGCATTCGCATGCATCATCACATCCCACCACTGCCAATCGGCATGGCTGTCGGTCGGGAAGGAGGCGAAAACGGGATGCGACGGGTCGCACAGCACGCCCAGCGTATGGCTTTTCTGCATCCACTTGAAAATCGAATTCCAGAAAACCGGCGTGAAACAGCTCTCCCGATAGCCTTTTTTCAAACTCTCCTTAGCAGGAACGAGCAGCACCTTTTCCCCTTTCGCAAGGGCCTGTTTCACACTGTCGTTCCAACGATCCGCAATACGCACATCCCCCGGCTTCACGACCGGATCGGCGGGATAAACCCAAAAATTCCAACTGTTGCGAATCTCCCGGCCCGGGACATACACCGTCAACACGAGTTTGCGGGCCTGTCCCTCCGACAGCGGCATTTCCACACGACCCACTTGCGTAAGTCCGCCCTGCATGATCGTCCGTTTAGGGAACGCACCTTTACGGAGCGTACGGCCCCGTTCGTCGGCGACGATCCAACGGACCTCTCCGCCGAGAGCGTCGGGACTGTAGTTAGCGATCTCGATGTCTGCCGAGAAGATTTCGCCCCCGAGCCATACACGACGTTCCATACGCGCCAGCGGCACGACGGCACGACTGTACATCGAATGAAATTCCGGAGTGACAATTCCCTTATCGTCCCAAAATTCGTCGAGCATGCCGATCACCGAAAGATGCTGTCCGGGAAAATCATTGATTCCCAACAACGAATACCCAGCCAGTCCAGGAGTCCGGAATGCCGATTCGATCTCCTCTTTATAGAGGGCAGCCGAAAATTTACCCGAGGCATCGGCGAATTTCCGGGCCAGCGGAAGCATTCCCCGGCGCTCCATCTTTTCCCGGATGCGCTGATAGTTGGTGTTCACCAGTACACCCGTATATTTGTCCAACGCACCCAAATCGGGGAACATCGCCCATTGGCCGACCTCATGGGTAATGATCGGAGCCCGGTTACCCGCAATCTCGGTCCGATAATCATAACGGGTCTCGGGAGCCGCGGTATTGAAACGCGACTTGCTGACCACATCGCCGCCGCCCCATTCGATACCCGTAATCGGATTACCCCAGCCATTGGGTTGCAAATTGTTGATCCCCCATGCCGAGATATAGAAATCATCGGAGCAATGGTTATCGACCGGATGCGAAGTGCAGGCGTACAGGTGGCGGGGATCGTGCCTGCGCCCGCCGTCGATGGCTTTCCGCGAGGCTTCGTTATGGTTGAAACGTTCATTGCCCAACGTGATCATACAGAACGACGGATGATTACCGTATTCATCGAGAATACGAATCAGTTCCTTGTAGAGAGTCTTTTTCGTCCCCGCAATGTCATCATGCGGCAGTTCGATCTGCAAAATGACACCGGCTTCGTCCGCTGCTTCGAAAGCGGCCCGGGGAGGGCACCACGAATGGAAGCGCAAGTGGTTCATGCCCCATTCTTTCGTCAGACGCACGATGCGGTCCCAATAGCCGCGATCCATCGGCGTAACGTTTTCCAACGGATCCGCACCGCATTGCTGTGCGCCGCGGAGAAAAATCCGTTTTCCGTTGAGCAGGAAGCCCTCCGGCACAGCCTCGAAACGCCTCATGCCGAACACCACGTCGGAAACCCCGGTCACCCGACCGGCCGAAAGTCCTTCGCAGCGCAGTTCGTAAAGCGCGGGCGAAAACTCGCTCCACAACTTTGCTTTGCGCGGCAGCGACATTTCGTATTTCCCGGGCCGCACTTCGAACGTACCGAGAGACACGAAGCCTCCCTTTCCCTTCTCTCGGTAAGAGAAACGCACCTGGTCCGCAGCGGAAACCCGAAGCCCGACGGCAATCGCGTTGCGATCAATGTCGGGATACACCTGGATATTTTCCAACCCGTTATCACGGCGGAGTTCGATCCGCCCGAGCAGACCGCACCAATTCACGCCGTTCTCACTCTTCACACCATGCCCGGTCTGGGGCCAGGCATTGTCCGAACGGCTGTTGTAGACCGTGAGCAGGTGCTCGCCGGGTGTAAGCACCGCAGCGGGAATCGTGAACCGCTGACGGATATCATAGCCGTGGCATTCACCCACTTCGATACCGTCCCAATAACATTTGCTCATACCCGGAGCCCGTTCGATGGAGAAAACCGCATCGGAGCCTTTCCATTCTGCGGGAACCGTGACAGTACGCTGCACCCAGAACGGCCCGTCGTAGCGGATCGCCCGTTCGAGCCCCTGCGTGATGGCCCGCGAAGGATTCAACATCGTGGCGATACCTGCTGACGCCGGAGTCGCAGGAAGATCGACGGAATCCGCCATCGAATACGCTGCACCGCGGAAATAGGTGGCGTAATAGAGATAAAGGCTCTTGGGTGCAGGCAGTTCGCCACGACTCCACTGCCCCACCAATGCCCGATTGTGCATTTCGGGAACGATGCGCCACCGCCCTTCGATCGGAAACGTCCGTCCCCCGCAGATGACTCTGAAACCGCCTGCCGGCAAAACTTTTCCGGCACTCTCGCCTTCGATATAGAAAGTCGCAAGATGCTGCCCGGATTCAATATCAATCGCAAAGCCGCCTTCGACCGGGACCGCTTCCCGCCCGTCCCAATAGAGTTTACTTCCCTCGGGAAGCGGATCGGTTGCAAATACGGCAGGTCCGCCGCAGCAAGTGGAAAAATCCAACCGCTTTTGGAGCCAGTAAGGACCTTTGAATACGACCCGCTTTTCCTGTTCGGGCGTCACGGCGGAAATCGGTTTCAGCGGCGAGCCGATTCCGGCCCTGTCGGGACTGCCCGGCAAGTCGATATAATCGTTGGTGAGCATGCCCGCCCCGGCGGGATAAGCCTCCGCATGAGTCGGCAGGACGCCTTTATACCATCCCAGGCTCAGGCCCTTTCCGGAAGGGTCGGCCACGATACGCCATCTGCCCTGCAAGGACACGGCGTCGCCTGCCGACACAGAGGCACAAGCCAGCGAGAAAGCGATCAGCGATAAGAGTTTTTTCATGGTGTTCGGTAATTTTTGTATCGGGCCTGCCGCAAAGCCGCAGCCCGGATCATTCATTTCGTTATTATCCGTTCTTTTTCGAGCCATTCCACGAATTCCGCAGGCCAGCCGCAACCGCCGTCCGGGCCCTCGATCTCGAAAGCCCCGTGACCGCCCGTATCTACGAACCGCCAATTCACGCACACCCCGGCCTTCTGCAACGCCTCCACCAGCTTTTCGGCCAACGAAAAACCGCTGTCGTTGCGGGCCTGCCGCACGAAAAACGGAGGCGTCTGCGGACCGAAGACAAAAGGACAGTCGTCGGTACCAAAATTCCAGCTGGTCAGCGGCGCCGCGAAATCAGGACGCGAACTCTGTCGCTCCACGGGGTCCGCACTCCCGGAATCTCCCGGCGTGAAACGCGTGGCGAGATTCAACACGAGGTGTGCCCCGGCAGATTGTCCGGCGACACCCACCCGGGCAGGGTCGATATTCCACTCCCGCGCGCGGCTGCGGACCAGACGAAGAGCCCGCTGGCCATCCTCAAAGGCGATCTCCGCCCCTTGTTTGACCCGGTATTTCACACCGATAACCGCAATGCCCTGCGGAATCAGCAGTTCGGCCAGCTCACGCGCATTGCGCAGAAATCCGGTGAAACTGTAACCTCCGCCCGGAAAAAAGACCACCGCGGGAGCTGCCGCAGCCTGCCGGGGCAGGAAAATTTCGAGCTCAGGCTCCGAAATACGGTCGATGCGGGCCAGCGAATTGATATACTCGGGTCCCCGAAACTCATAATGCGGAGGCTTGTCGTCCCACAGCCGGACACGTTCGACACCCCGGTTTCCGCGAGCCATGCCAGTCCACCATTGGGCAGCCGACTCGGCAATGTATTCGCAGCGGCGCATTTCATTCTCCTTTTTCAGACTGCGGCGAAACCCGTCGTAATCGGCGAAACAGATTCCATGTAGTGAAGCGTATCCGTCTCTGCACCCGAACCAAAGCATCTCCATCTCCAACCGTCCAGCACGTGCCGAAAGGCGCCGGCAGGCCGCAGCGTCCGTTTCGGTATCCGCGCAGCAAAGCAGCAAAACACGAAAATCGCCCCGCTTCACCTGCTTCAAGTAATCGGCCGCCCCGGCCACGCCCCCGACAGGGACGTATTTCACCTTCGGGCTTTCGGACTGCGGATAGAAAACCAGTTTCTCTACCAGAGCCTTTTCAACGGAAGGTCCAAAAGTAGATCCGGAATCGTCTCCCAATATCAGGACCGACGGAATATCCGACGCCCGCCCCGCAAGGCAGAAGAAAGCGAAAACCGACAGGAAAGCAACGCGCAGTTTCATTTTACCAATGCCAGTTAAATTCATAATCCAAACCGTGAAAGCGGTCGAAAGGCTTCTTGTCTTCGAGCGCCTCTGCCGACGCCGAACCGAGATCCTTCACAGGCAAATTGGGCTGCAAAACGTCGTGGAGTCTCTCCACAACGAGTTCGTGCCCCAGTGTGAACAGCGCTTTCTGACGAATGTCCTCCGACGATGCGCCGATCTGCACTTCATAGTTCCCGGCATCGGCCACCCAGCAACCCGTACCGCTGCGAAAAGAGGCCAGCGAACGTTCGTCCAATGTGAAAGTCACGCGCTGGCTCTCACCCGGGGCGAGCAGCCGCGTCTTGGCGAACCCTTTCAACTCCCGGACAGGTTTGTCCAGCTCCTGAACGGGAGCAGACAGGTAGAGTTGGACAACTTCCCGGCCGGGCGTTTCGCCCGTATTGGTCACTTCGACCGAAACCTCCATTCCTCCATTAAACGAGGACCCGCCCAAACGAAGTCCGCCGTATTCAAATCGTGTATAGGAGAGGCCGTAGCCGAAGGGATAGGAGACCGGCACACCGAAGGTCGTGTAATAGCGGTAACCTACATAAATTCCCTCATTGTAGAAGGTATTGACGGGCTTCTCTTTCGGCAATCCGGGAAACGACCCCGACGAAGGCACGTCGGCATAGACAACGGGATAGCTCATCGGCAGGCGGCCCGAAGGGTTCACCCGTCCGCAGAGAATGTCGGCCACGGCAGCCCCTCCCGACTGTCCCGTCTGCCAGGCCAGCAGAATAGCATCGGGAAGCTCTTTCCAGGACGCTGTTTCGATCACGCCGCCGATGTTGAGGATTACGACGACCTTTTTGCCTGCGGCATGATAGGTCGCGCACACCTCGCGAATCAGCCGGTCCTCGCTGTCGGAAAGAGTGAAATAGCCCTTTTCGGGACGATCGGCACCCTCGCCCGAAAGACGCCTGATCGTGATGACCGCCAAATCGGTATTCCGAACCTCGGAAGCGATCAGTGCTGCGTCGATCTCGGGTTCCGGGTGGTTCGTAACGGCGTATTTCGCCCGTCCCGAAGCAGTCCGGAACACCGAATCCACAAACTCCGTATAAAAACGATCGGCTCCGGCGGAAACCCGGAATCCAGCCTTGCGAAGCCCTTCCTTCAGCGATACGGCATGATGGTAGTAAACCTCCCCGCTGCCGGTTCCTCCTGCAATGAAGTCATAGGAGGTTTTGCCAAAAAGTGCCACCCGCCGGGATTTGCGCAGCGGCAGCGCCGCATCTTCGTTCTTCAGCAGCACCATCGTCTCTTCAGCAGCATCCCGGGCGATGCGGGCATGCCCCTCGAGATCCGGAGCGGAAGAATAAGCATAGCCCCGGTAACGCGGAGTCTTGCGCACGAACTCCAAAATACGACGGATGCTCGCATCCAGCACCGATTCATCCAACGTCTTATCCTTAAGCGAATTCTGAATTTCGGCGTAATGGTAGTGCGAATAGGTGACGGGGAAACCGGGCATCACGAGGTCATTCCCGGCCTTGAGCTGAGCCACCCCGTCGTCGCCGCAAACCCAGTCGGTCATCACAACGCCTCGAAATCCCCATTCCCTGCGGAGCACAGTAGTCAGCAGATCGCGGTTCTGAGAGGCGTAGAATCCGTTAATCTTGTTGTAGGAGGACATGATCGTCCACGGCTCAGCCTCCTTCACGACGATCTCGAACCCACGGAGGTAGATTTCACGCAGCGCCCGCTGGCTGATAACGGCATTCACTCCCTTGCGGTTACTCTCCTGATTATTGGCGGCAAAATGTTTCACCGAAGTTCCCACGCCCTGCGACTGAATACCGCGCACCATTGCCGCTCCGATTTTGCCCGTCAGCAGCGGGTCTTCGGAATAATATTCGAAATTACGTCCGCACAGCGGATTGCGGTGGATGTTCAGAGCCGGGGCCAGCAACACGTCGGAACCGTATTCCAATACCTCGTTACCCATTGCGCAGCCCACTTTTTCGACCAGCTCCGTATCCCACGAAGCCGCCAGCGCAGTAGCTGTCGGGAAGGCCGTACAATAAAAAGTCCTCGTAGAGTCGTTATCCCGGATCGGCTTCATCCTCAGTCCCGCCGGACCGTCGTCGAGGATTGCCGGCGGGATACCCAGCCGCTCGCAGCACCACGTAGAGCCGACACCGATGTATTTGCGCCACTCGTTGTTTTTGTTGCCGATCACCATGAAAACCTTCTCTTCGGGGGTCATGGCGTCAATCACCTCCCCGATCGTATTGTCGCGCAGAGTCGGCGCCGCAGACTGTGCCACGACGGCGAGGGAACAAAATGTCAGCGCAATGTATAACAACCGTTTCATTTCTTAACAGGTAATGTAGTCAGACGAATTCGGGTGGAACCCGAAGGAATCATTTCAATCGGAGTCGCCTCGGAAGCCACGGCAAATCCGGGTGCAGGGAGAGCCGGAGTCGTTTTCCCGACTGTCCACGAGGGCACCTCGTAAGCTTTCAGCCGCAACCGGACGGGTGTTTCGGATGCCAGCCAGGGCATCGCCCCGACCGGTCGTTCCTCCACCTCGATCTCCGTATCCGGAGCCAGCGCATAATTCCACGGCGACGCAGGCGTGATGTCCCAGGCCGGGAAATCCTCCGAAGTCTTCATCTGCCCCGTGACCTTTCGCGCCTCCTCGGCAATATCCACCGAGAAAAGCAGCGGTCCGCGGCGGACATTCACAGCGTTGCCCGCCGTATACTCCATGCGGGGGTGCATCGGCAGGTCGAGCGTAACGCGGTCTCCGGTCCGGAATCTCCGGTCCACGGTATAAAAAGTCCCCGCCGCCGCCTCAACGGGCGATTCGCCGTTCACCCGGACTGTAGCACCTTCGGCCCACGCAGGAATGCGTACGGTAAAGGGGAATTTCACGGTTTCGGAGCATTCGAACTCAAATTCGACATTGTTTCGGAAAGGATAATCGGTTCGCTCAAGCACCGCAACCGAACGATCGCCGACCTGCGTGGAAAGACGGCCCGGAGCATAGAGCGCCGCAACGATACCGCCGCGGGTATCGCGCAGCCACATCCGCGAGGCATAATTGGGAAACATCCGATGGACGTTGCCCGAACAGCATTCGGTGTCGAACCCCGGACGATAAGCCTGCCGCAACAACCCCTCCTCGCCGTAATCGGCCGCAGAGCTGAACTGTGTGGCGACGATCTGATTAGGCGACGAAAAGTACTGATGAGCACGAAAATCCTTGCTTACAGCCCCCAATGCGGCATTGTAAAAGGCATTTTCCAGCTTGTCCGCCCAGCGAACATCGCCCGTGGCCATCAGCATATAGCCGTAACTCCACATGAAATCACTGATATCGCATGTTTCGTGAAGGGCCTCAGGCGCTTTGCTGAGGAGTTTTTCACAGGAAGTCGGAATGCCGTCAACAAGCTCGTGATCACGCTCCACAGAGGCATAAAATCCCTCGGCGGCGGCCAGATACTCCGGCCTGCCGGTATGGAGATACAGAATCGCAGGCTGTTTGGAGACCTCGGCGGCCGTGACTCCGTGGACTTCGACCGGAGCCGCAGCGACCATATCCGCATGGCGGAACGCTTCGTTGTCGGCAGTTCCCGGCATACTGAACGTCCGCCATATCTGTTCCGCACGTTCCAGAATCGCCTTGTTTCCGGTGTGCGAATAAACCTTGCACATACTCTCGACAATGCAGGTCTGCCGGTTGGTCAGACTGTCGGGCAACGCCGCGAAATGGGCCGTTAGACGGTCCAGCACCGTCCGGTCGCCCGTAACGTCGTAGTCTGCCAGCAGCGCCCGGGCAAAAACCGAAAAGGCCCATTGAGCATCTCCGAGCGCTTCAGGACCCAACATGCCATTGGCCCGGGGGTGTTCCAGCACATAAGCCGCATTGCGATGTCCGAGACCGGTCAGCACCGTATCGCCCAGCAAAATACCGCAACGATAGAGGCCATCGACGATATAACCCGACTGTTCGTAAGGCCACCATGCCTGAGCGATCGGATTGCCCCCTTTGGGTATCGTTCCGGCCCAAAGACAGGTGTTGTAAGGGTAACCCGACTCACCGCGGTGCAATCCGAGACCGTCGCGCTGAATCTCCAACAAACCCCGCAACCACCCTTCGGCGCGGATTTCGCTGACGGGCACTTCGGCATAAACCCCGAAATAACTCTTTTCGGAGTCCCGGCAGCCGCACAACACGGCGGCCATCATACAGATCAATATCGCTCTCTTCATGGTCCGTCATCGTTTTACATCATAAAGACCTATCTCGCCGACGGGTATCCGATGCCAGGGATCGGCCAATCTGCCGACCTTGTCCAGACGTTCGGAAACGCGCCCTGCGGGAACAATCTCATTGTTGAAGAACTCCGCCTTGTCAATACGGTTGTTCCGTTCGGTAAAGCTGTTTTTGAGATAAACCTCGGGGCAGGCGATGATTTTATTGTCCCGAATGAAGTTCAGATTGGGATTGTCGTAAAGATGTTTCAACTCAGGGTATTTCGCCCAGCGTTCGCTGCTCTTCCAGGGCGTGCCGTTCAGGATTTTGACAGTCCGGTCGTTGCGGAAATGATTCACCCAATACTCGTCGGGCCAAAGCGTGTTGCTGACAGCGGCCTTGTTTTCGATCATCAGGTTGCCCTCGATGGTGTTGTAATTGCCGCCGTGTATCTGTACGCTGCCGAAAATATGGGTGGCGCTGCGGCGCATGATATTTTCCACCACGGCCACACCCGAAATGGCATCGTCCATACGGACCGCCCCGGCCATGCGATAGGTCGAACCGATGTCGTGGAAATAATTCCAGCGGATCACATTGCCCCGGAACAGCGAGTTGAACCAAATGTCGATCGCCCCTTGGTCGTTGGACTCCTGCACGCAGTGGCCGAACTCGTTGAGCTGGATCAGCATATCATTGCCTTCGAGCCGAATCGCACTGCTGGGGATATATTCGAAACGACAATGCTGGACGCGGATTCCCACTCCGTCCAGCAAAACCGCCGGAGTGTAAGTACGGTCGATGCGCGATAAGTCGGAAACATAACAGTTCTCGACCAACGATTCGGAGGGTTCGAGCGTCGTCTTGTCGCCCGACTGGATGTAAATGCCTCCGCGGCCCATGCTCTCGATGCGCAGCGAATGGAGCGTATGCCCCTTGCCGCCGAGAATCTGGATGCCGAGACCCGAAAGATCGTGCACGTGGCAATTAATGAATGAAAGGTTATCGCAACCGTTAGCCACCACACCGTCTCCGCGCGTATAGGCGATCTCCACGTCACGAACGGTCACATAATCGCAGCTGTCCAGCTCGATGCCCGTACCGTAAGTGCTCAGAATACATTTTTCCGGATCGAAGTCTTTCGGCGGATAGAGCCAGATCTTGCCCCGGTCGGCCGAGATTTTCCACTCGCCCGGGCGATCCATTTCAGACAGAAGGTTCAAAGCGTACCACCGGCTCTCGGTGATGAAACCGCGGGTGAAATCGCTGAACCCGTAACGGTTGTAAGGCGGCGTAAGCTGCAAACGGTTGTTTTTGAAGGACTCCACCTTCTCGTAGCTGTCGGCATACAGGTATTTCCAGTAGCCGTGAAGCCACACATCATCTTCACGGCCCCATTTCTCGGCACGGGGATCGCAGAATTTATTAATCGAAGCCACCGTATCGCGGTCATTGGGCCAGCGGGAGAGCTCCTGCACACGGCCGTTGCAAAAAAGTTCGGGCACGGGCATCGTGTTGAAGCGATAGGTCCCGCTTTTCGAACGGCCGCTGCCGAATCCTCCGAAAACAATGCGATCGACACCCGTCACACCATTGGCAGCCAGGTCAGCCACCAAGACTTTGCCCTGCGCCGAAGCGGGGAGAAGTTCGAGCACAGCGGGATCTGTCTCGACTTTCCAGTTGCGTATGTAAACCCCGCCTGAAATCTGCGTCGGCTTCGAAGCCGATGCGGAACGGATCACCAGCGGATTGCGGGCCGTTCCGGAACAGCTGCGACCCATCTTCACCGTACCTTTCAGGTCGTAACGCGGGCCATGCAACAGCACCTCGACGGCACCCTCGGGCAGACGCCCTTCGCCAATCATCCGGCCGGCTGCGGCCAATGCCTCGTCCAGCGAATTATAGGGTTTCCGCAGCGACCCGTCGCCACCGGAGAAGGAGGGGTCCACGTGCAGAGTAGCGGCAACGACCGCCGGCAGTTCGACGGGTGTCCGGTAAGCGAGATCCTCGCCGCGCAGACTGCGCCGCAAATCTTCCATCTTGACTTTATGAAAGGCAGGCAGCCATGCGAGTTTTTCCATCCGATCGAGCGTACGGCCGCACTCTTCTCTTTTTCCGCTCTGGAATTGTGCTTCGGCCAACCGAAGCCAAACCAGCGAGGCATACTCTTCCTTCAAGCCGGAACCCGCGGTCAGTGCCTCGTAAACCGCTGCCGCCTGCGGCAGTTTTCCGGCGCGCCAAAGGTCGTCGGCACGTTTCAATTCCGCCTCCAATTCACGGGGAGCCGAAGACACCAGATCGCCGACGATCAGAATGCTGCCGATCTTATATTCGATCCCTTTGAACATCGCAGGCGATTTTTTCATCTTTTCCAGATGTTCGGGACCGAGGATCGAAGCCTTGTCCAGCTGCTCGCCGCTCACCTCGATCTCCACGTCGTGTACCTTGTCTTCGAGATTTTCGAAAAGAATGACATTGGCCATCCGATCGTAGGAACAATGGCGGTCGAAACGCATGACCTCGGAACGCTTGCCGTCAACGGTGACAATCAACTTTCCGGAACGAGGTCCCAGAAAATCATAGAGTCCCAAAACTGTTCCTCGGAATGAGAAACGAAGCCTGCTGCCCGGACGACCTTTGTAAATCGCTTTCACGAAACGCTCATAGGAACGGGCCAGTTCATCGTCGGCCAGCAATTCCCAGCCCGACATTTCAACCCGGGAAAGCTCCACCTTGCGGGCTTTTTCCCAGTTGTCGGAAGCGAGCGGGGCCGGAAGAGTGTGCGGACGATCGGCACTATCGGACGCGATTTTCGCAAGCGACCCGGCGATTACCGAAGCGTAAATCGGATGTCCCGACTCGCTCAGCGGATGCACTTTGTCCGAAGTGAAAACGATCTTCTCGCTGTTCTGCTCAGCAGGGGCCGTGAAAACGAGTTTCCCCGCCTCGGCAAGCTCCAGCACACGATAGGCCATATTGATCGAAGGAATCCCGTAATGCTCGGCGACCTGTTCCATGGCAAGGATCGCCGGAGCCACGTTGCCTTTGGCAAGTTCCGTGAAACGGTGCTCGTCGGTAGTATAGACGAAACAGATATCCGCTTTCGGAGACGCAGCCCATATCTTGCGGACGATGCCTTCCATAGTCCGAACGATACTCTGAGGATCGCGGCCGCCGTCATTCACGGCGAACTCGACAAAAACGAGGTCCGGATTCTGGCTGAGAACGTCGCTCTCGGTACGGAACACCCCCAGATTCGATCCCGTACCGCCGATTCCGGCATTGACCTGCGAGACCACGGTTTCCGGATAGTTGATCCGGAACCAATCGCAGGTGATGTCGCGCCAGCCGTTTTGGGCGGCAGTGATGCTGCCTCCGAGGTAAACGATTTTCACAGCCCGGGCGCTTTGCGCCTTGGCGAAGAAATTGGGCAGCCCGCAGCGGGGATTGAACTCTCCGCCGGGAGCACCTGCGGCATGACCGGTCGCAAAAGCCAACAGCCCGGCAAATATCAGAATCAGTTTCTTCATCGCAACAGACTTTATTTCCGAACTTTCATTCTAAAGCCCCAGATATAATCGCAGGGAGGCGTATTGCGCAGCGAAGCGGGAATCTCGATCTCGACGCCGTCGGCCACCTTCCTCCATTTCAGGGGTTTCTTGTACCCCAACAGCGTCACACCCTGCGCATCGACCGGTACGAACGATCGGACCAGCACCTTGGCAGGCATCGTCTTCTCGTTCTCGTCGGCCAGATAGAAAGCATAAATATCATTTCCCTTGGAGGTGAAAGCAATCTTCTCTTCTTTGTAGGGGGCAACGGCCTTCGTGCCGTAGATGCCTTCGGAGTTGACCTTCATCCAGTCGCCGATCTCGCGCAGACGCTCGTAAGCCGTGGGATCGAGTTCTCCGTCGGGCCCGGGCCCCACATTCAGCAGCAGATTGCCGCCCCGGGATACGATCTGAACCAGAATCGAAAGAATGTCACGTGCCGGCTTATAACGGTCGTGAGGCTTATAGGACCATTGGGTCGCCATCGTCATGCACGACTCCCAGGGATAGTCGAGCGCCTGGTCGGGGATACGCTGTTCCGGAGTCCGGTAGTTTTCGTAAATGGAGTTCATATGGCGCGCGACCATCATGATACCCGGTTGGTTGGAGCGGACAGTCCGGGCGAAACGATCCCACTGCGGGGACATTTCGCGCGAGGCGCCGCAAAGGTCGAACCACAGCATTCCCAGCGGTCCGTAGGACCCGTCGGTCAGCTCGTTCAGCTGGTTGTCGATGAACGTATTGAGCCGTTCCCACTTTTCGGGAAATTTCTTGGGCGAATAGTTGATATTACGGTCCGTCGGCGGCAGATAATCCCACCAATAGTCGTTGTGGTTCCAGTCGGCGATCGAGTAATAAGCGCCGGCCATCATGCCGCGCGAACGGAAAGCGTCGAAGATTTCCTTGGCGATGTTGGCCCGGGGATGGGTGCTGAACGGACAGTGCATGTCCGTAATCTTGTAATCGCTGTATTTCGTATCGAACATGTTGAACCCATCGTGATGTTTGGTGGTGAAGACCACGTATTTCATGCCCGCATTCTCCGCGGCGGCGGCCCATTTGTCAGGGTTGAACTGCACGGGATTAAAAGTGGTCTTCAGCGCCTCGTACTCTTTGAGATACTCGAAATAGCTCTTATCTTTCGGGCGCACCATGCAGAATGCGTACTGCTCGGGACAGATGGACCACGATTCGACGATCCCCCACTGGCTGTAAGGGCCCCAGTGGATGAACATGCCGAACTTCAAGTCCTGCCAGGCGGCGACCGAAGCCCTCACCTCGGGTTCGGCAGCGGGAATATAGGGCGGTTTCTCATGGTCTTTCTTCACTTCGGCGATCGGATCGCCCTGAGCACTCAGGCTCGCGCAGGCGCAAAGGGCCAGCATCGTCAACACTATCGTTTTCATCGTTTTCACGTTATTTGAGACGTTCTTCCGCAATCTGGCGGGCGATCACCTCGCCGATCAGATTATAGGCAAACTGACTGTAATGAATGTCATCGGTCATCATGTTCATTTCCGGGAAAATCCAGGGATCGGCGGCAACCAACCGCACGCCCGGAACGGTTGCGGCGACACGGCGCTGCGCAGCCCGCACCGCGAGGAAACCCTCCTCGGGACGGTGGACGTACTGCCCCGTGAGCACGATGTAAAAGGGCAGATCAGCCCCCAGTTCCCGACGGAACCGGGCAATGAGGTTTTTGAGCGCCCGTTCGTAATCGGCACCAGTCATGCACCCGGCATTCACGGCGTTCGAATCGCGCTCGCCCTGCAACCAGATCACACCGCTGAATTTCAGCCCGGTAAGCCGCTGCGCCTTGCGGCACTTCTCCACGGCAGCGCCGAACAGCGGCAGAGTTCCCTTCTCGGCCCACGTGCCGTAGATCGTCTCGCCTTCGGTCGAGCAGGCGCTGCCGCCGCGGGCCGCCGAAACGATCACCACGCTATCGCCCGTAAGTTTGTTCAGGTGCCAGGCGAACGACGGGGCGATACTGCCGCTGTTGGCCTTGCCGAAAAACTTGCCGTTCTCGCCCACGGGGTCCTGCAAAACCCGCAGGGAATCGCCCGTCTGCACATAGTCGAAACAGACCGGAACGGTATATTTCAGCGAAGAGCGCCGGTCGCCCATACCTGAGGCATTGCTCTGGCCTGCCAGCAACCACATACTTTTCTGGGCATAACCCGAAAGGGAGAGCAGCAGCAGGGCCGCAGTCAGAATGCTTTTCATCGTTTTACAAGGTTATTTCCACAACATTCATGGCCCAAGGCGCGAAATCGAAGCTGATCCGGCCTTCACGGGCATTCACCTTTTTAGTCTTCCCTTGAATGGAAACCGCTTTTTTGAAGCCCCCGGTTTTACCCGTGAGTTTCGAGAGATCCATCGTCAGCGTACACGACTGCGCACGGGGCGACTGGCTCAGAACCACGAGATAAAGTTTTTTACCGTCGGTCGATCGGGCTGTGATGTACTCCACATCGGCATTGTCGCTCGCAATCATATCGGGACGGAGCACCAGATCGGCTTTGCGGCCGTAGATGTCGCCAGGAGCGAATCCGTAGGTTACGTGCGGGCCCACCTTCGGAGTCATGTAGCCGTAGGGGAACTCAACCTGCCCGTTCGAACGCAGGTGCGCTTCGGACATCATGTAATCCATGATCCAGCCCATCTGCCAGTAGGCGTGCCAAGGGAATACCACCGAATTGCGCTTCACGTCGGCAAGGCCGCTCCAATAGTAGATGGCGCATCCGCTCTCCTGCTCGACGAAGGCATTGCGGCCACGGGCTGCGGTGCGCGCCATGGTCAGGAACAAGGGCTCCTTCGTCCATTCGTAGATACGGGTAAAAAGACCCGCATAACTGGTAATCAGAATAGGGCCTCCTCCGGCCGTGCCTCGAATGTGCTCCACACCCAGCCCCGTCTGGTTGATCTCCCAGTCCTTACGGGCCGTATCGCCGACCCACTTGGTATCGCCGGTGGCGATCGGATAGGTGAAAATCGAGGTCGTATAGACCCGTGCGGCTTCGATCGCCGCCTGCTTGTAAGCCTCTTTCTTCGTCACTTCGTAGAGGTCGAGGTAAGCCTGTGCGGTCTGAGCGGTGCAGAAGTCCCAAATATTGCGTGCATCGCCGCAAACCCCCAGATAATAGCCCTTATCCACGCCGGCGGACTTCTGCCAGTCGGCTCCGCGGCACGCCGCATCGAGGTATTTGCGATCTTTCAGGTGGTTGTAGGCGATCAGCAGACCATACCATGTGGGACGATAGTCAACCAGGTCGGGGAAAGCGGATTTGGTCGAGAACCGGTCGTACCCCACCTCGAAACTGCCGTCGGGCTTCTGCCAGTCAAGCAGTTTGTCGGCCGCCAACCGCAATTTGCCCGTCAGTTCCGCATCGTCGGGATTGAAAAGCAGCATATTGCCGAAATCGACCATCGTGTAATAGGTCGTGTGGAGAGGTTCGATCCAGTTGCCGCGCTCAGACTCGACGCCGTCTTCATCGGCATACTCGCCCAGGGCCGCTCCCTGGAAGAAACCGGGCTCCGACTGTTGTTGAATCATCTTGTAGTTGCGCACATACTGCAAACGGTCGCGCATCACCTCGTCGTCGCCGTTGTAGGCGATCATATACATCGTTCCGGCATCGGCGATCTTCGACCCGTTGGCGCCGATCTTCGCGCCGCGGCTCTCCCAGATGTTCCAGCCCGACTCCTTTCCTTTGCGAAGGAACTTCTGAAGACGGCTCAGACGCTCGGAAAGCGAAACGTAGTTGGTTTGCAGGTCAAGCAGCGAAGGAAGTTTGAAAATATCGTTCACGGCATGCGAGAAGACCTCGAACCAGCCGGCATTCATCAGCGAATAGCGGAATCCGAACGTAATTTCGGCTCCGGCGTCGTTCTTCGACCCGATCTGTCCCAATACAGGATGGTAAACCACCGGAGTCAGTTCGTCGTGCCGGTTCATGATCGACAGGGCGACACGGTTTTTCTGACGGTCGATGTTCTTTTCAGGATAGGGATTGGTCTCCGTACCCGGATCGGGAATCACGGCCAGCGTAAGGTCGTCTTTCGTGGTGTAGAGCGGGCAGAGGGTCATCGTGTTGCGCTCCTTGGCCAACGTGGGAACGCAGGGAATGCCCATGCTGTAATTCTTCGCCAGCGCCATGTTGTGCTGCACCTCGGTTCCGTACCAGTTGCCCGGAACCATTCCCCATGCCACGTCCTTCTCATCGAAGACCACCAAGGTAGGCGTGGAGAGCGAAACGGAGCCTTTCGTTGTCAGTCGGAGCTTCATATCCACTTTGACATCCGAAGGGAAAGCCGGATCGACGCTCCAAACGGCCTCGACCTCCCCGAAACGAAGTTTCTGCGAAAACCTCAGCGAGCCGTCGGCCAATCGCTCCGCATCCGAAGGATAGAACGTGAAGGCTTTGCCTTCGAGGTCCTGATCCACCAGTCCGGCAGCCGGATTGCGGTTCAGGTAGAGAATCGTATAGTAACCTTTGGGATTGGGGAACCTTTTGCCCTTTACGGCAACGTCGGAGACATGCCAGCCGTCAGCCTTTTTCTGCCATTCGATCTTGACATCTTCGGTCGAAAAGTCCAGCCTGGACTGAGCATTGGTCAAAGTCGCGCCCATAAGCAGAGACACGAGCGTAGTAAGAAGATACTTCATTTTTCCGGGTCGGTTTTATTAATTAACAATCAGAAAATTCAGCGGGAAAAACTCCGTCCGCACCCGCTTCGATGCGGACGGAGCGCGGGATTCTATTCGTCGGCTTCGATCGTGAGCGTGATATTCTTCACCTGCTCCTTCGAGCCGTCCCGGGTAGCATTGCGCGACACGATGGTCGCAGTGTATTCTCCCGGTTTGAAATATTTGAACGTATAGGAAACCGGAACCACCTGGCTGTACGACTTGATCACCGTACCGTAATCGGGATCGACCTTGCTCGGATCGACCGGCGAAGAGATCAGCCAGCTTTCCAAAGCCCGGGTACCCGTTCCGGAACCGCCCTTGCAGACCAGCGAAGTGCCCAATGTCCAGGTGTACTGCGGACTGGTGCCGTCTTCCTGCATGATGTTGGTCATCGTGCCGAACTTGGGTGCGGAACCGTTATTCCAGATAACGAAGGTGTTGGCATCGGTCGGAACCGTATTTTTGAGCGTGAACGACGAAAGCGTCCAACCGAACTGGTCGGCTCCTGCGCCCGCCGTATATTTCAGCGCCACGTAAATCTTCTGTCCGTTCCATTCCGACATGTCGATATTGCCCGAGGCAACGTTCGTTCCCGATTTCGTGGAAGCGACAGGCCATTTGGCCCGGTCGGTAATATCCGTCCAAGTAGCGGCATGGATCGCATCCATATTTTTCACTTCGCCGTTGAAATCGGTCGAAACCAGCAGCCGCAGCTCTGCGTTATCGAGAGTATTCAGGTTGTCTTTGCGACAGTTGAAGGAGAGGTAACACGTACCGGGTTCCGAAGTCCGCTCCCGGTAAATATAACGCGAGCCCTTGAAAGTACCCTCGACGCTGCCGGCAGTGTAATTATCGACTCCGGTGAAAATGGTCAGGAAATCCGCATAGCCCGAGAAACGGAACTCGACCACTTCGCCCACCTTATAGGTCGTCTTTTCGGTCGTCACTTCCAGCGACGGAGATTCGACATCGTCGTTCTGGCACCCTGCCGCCATGAACAGAAGGCCCAGAAATGTATATTTTAATACGTTTTTCATACTTTTTCTATTTTACTTCGTAAGACTACCAACCCTCGTTCTGAACCAGTTCGCGGTTGAGCATGATTTCCCCGGCGGGAATCGGAAGGTAATAGTGCGCCTCTCCGACATTATTGCCGGGCGTAAGGATATATTCGAGCTGCGCTCCCGAGATACCTTTGGCATTCTGCCCGTCGTCGCGCGTGGCTTGCAGCACCTCGACAAGGTTGTGCCAGCGTTTCAGATCCAGACGGCGCCACCCCTCGAAGCAGAGTTCGCGGGCCCGTTCGTCCATAATCGTTTGCAGGAAAGCCTTCTGGCTCGCGTAAGCCTCAGCCGGAAGCAGGTGGTCGAAATCCTCGGCACGCATGACGGCCACGGCTTCGGCGTCTTTGCCCGAAGAGGTTCCCGAAAGATTGCGGATCACGACTTTCGGCGTACCCTTGTAAGCATGACCGCGATCGCGCAATTCAACGCCGACAATCTGCCCAGCATTGCCATTCGCCTCGGTGCCTACCGTTGCGGTAGCGATCGTCGGAGCCCCTTTGAGATCACCGATGCGGTAAGCATTCACGGATTCGGTTTCGGAGGTCACGCAGGTCACGGAACCCGTACCGTCCGTCTCGTCGAGCACCTCGACGCAAACCTTGCCGGCAGCATATCCCGATCCGGCATTGGTGACCTCGATACGGTCGATGAATTTACGTCCGTCGAGCTTGCCGTAAGCGCGCTCACGAACCTTGTTGACATAATCGACAGCTTCTTGGGGGGGGGTTCCGGGAGTCATCATGCAAAGAGCTTCTGCCGCCATCAGCAGCACGTCGGCATAACGCACGATGCAGAGATTCGTTCCGGTATTGCTCTGGAAGGCGGGCCAGATTTTGGCGTACTGCCGGTTGAATTTGTTGATCTGGCGGTCGTAGATCACCTTGTCATTACTCGGTTTTTCCGCAAAAGGCTTGTAGTTATGATATTGGAGAATCAGACGCTTCGTTCCATCGAGGTTATTCGGCGAGAGTTTGTAGGGCGAGATGTTCCAGTTGCGGCGTTCGTCGGGCGAACCCAGATAGGCCACCTCGTCCTGCTCGTAATAATCGAACATCCGTTTGGTCACATAGATCGAGCTATTGACCATCAACGAAATACCCGCATTGGCAGCGCTGCAATTCGTGCCGAGCGTCACCGACAGCGAAGGCATGTATTCCGTGCGCCCATCGGTCGTACTGGCAAAATAAGACTCGATCTCCCAAAGGTTTTCCCGGATGTCGTACTTGTCCTGAATCAGCGGAATAAAAACGTCGGCATAGTTGGGAATCAGTTCGTGCGCGGGGTCGTCGATCACCATCTTGGCCCACTTGTAAGCCTCTTCGTACTTGGATTCATCATAACAGGGGAATCCGGCTTTGAACAGACATACGCGCGCCAGCACCGCCCGGACGGCCGACTTGTTGACGCGGCCTCCGAATCCCCAGTAAGTAATCGGCTTCACCAGCTTTTCGGCCTCTTCCATTTCGCCGATCACCCAGTCGTAAATCGTAGCTTCGTCCGACTGCTTCATATAGGGATTGTTCACCGAAGCGGTAGGATCGGTATGCAAAGGTACACGTCCCCAGTTCTGCACCAGGTTGAAATAGCAGAAAGCCCGGATAAAACGCGCTTCGCCCTCCATCATCCCGCGCGCTTCCTCGCTCATCGCCGCTTTGGGCAGATATTCCAGAAACTGGCTGCACCGTTGGATGGCCGCATAGAGCTGGCGGTACATCGACTGGTTCGGGGAGTACCCCGAAGTATAGCTGTAAACTTTGGGACCCGTACCGGCGGCATTGTTGTACATTTCGTCGGTAATGTTCCAAATCACGAACTGGCTGTTGGTACTGCCGTTAAACAGGTTCTCGTTATATTTGTTCAGCCCGTCGTAGCAGCCTACAAGCGCAGCGGCGCATTCGGTGCTGTCCTTGAAATAGTTGTACGGGGTGTCCGAATCAATCGGGCTTTGGTCCAGATCGGCGTAGCAGGCTGCCGACAGCGAGACGACGACCATTCCGGTTATAAGATTCAGTATCTTTTTCATTTCCGTTGCTTTTAGAGATTAGAATGTTGCCTGTATGCCGAAGATGAAGGTCTTCGGGATCGGATAGGCAGAGTAATCGTAACCCGGCGTACGCGCATTGTTCAGCGTATTGATCGTGGGGTCCTGACCGGAATAACCGGTCCAGGTCCAGAGGTTCTGCGCCGAGAAATAGACACGCAGACGGCTGATATAGAATTTCTGACTGATCGTGGCGGGCAGCGTATAACCCAGGTTCAGGTTACGCAGACGCAGATAGGAACCATCCTCCACAAAACGGTCGCAGCTCCAGGCCGTGTTATTGGCCGAACGCACACGCGGCAGCTTGCCGTTGGGATTGTCCACCGTCCAACGATCGGCATACGATGCAAACTGGTTGGTGCTGATCTGACGGCCTTCTTCCAGATAGTAACGGTTCATGTTCAGGATATCGTTGCCGTAAGAGAAGGTGAAAAAGAGTTGCAGGTCGAAATTGGCGAATTCGAAATTGTTGGTGAAACCGCCGATGAAATCGGGGTTGGGATTACCGATGATCGTCATATCGTCCTGCGTGATCTGCAAGTCGTTGTTCAGGTCCTTGAAACGCTGGTAGCCGGGAAGCACCGCACCGCGGTTGGTCGTAGTGGACTGCGACGGACGGTCGCCTTTGAGAATCCAGCTGCCGTCGGACGCCCGGTCGAAATCCTCGTACTGATAAAGGCCGTCGGTCAGGGCGCCGTACATCATACCGATCGGCTGCCCTACACGAGCAATGTAGAGCGATGCACCGTTGGGGATCTTCTGATCGGAGGGAAGCACCGTCTGATCATTGGCCAGCGCAAGCACCTTGTTGCGGTTGAACGAGATATTGAAATCCGAATTCCAGCGGAACTTTTTGGTGGCGATATTGACCGTACTGAGCGTGAACTCGAATCCCTTGTTCTCGACACGTCCCACATTACGGTACGCCGTCGAATAACCCAGGTGCGCAGGAAGCGAAGCATTGATCAGCAGGTCCTTTGTGTCCTTCCAATAATACTCCGAAATCAACTGAATGCGCTGATTGAGGAAACCCAAGTCGAGGCGTGCATTGAGCGTATAGGTGGTTTCCCACTTCAAATCGGGGTTGCCGATCGTCTGCACAACAGCTCCCGACGAAGGATAAGCTCCGTTGAACGAATAATCGTAATAGGTCGCACCGGTGGAGAACCCGATTTGCGGCAGATAGGAATATTCGCCCACACCGTTGTTACCCGTCGATCCGTAGCTCAGGTTGACACTACCGTCGCTGAGCCACTTGACCTTCCGCTTGAAGAAATTCTCCTCGGTGAAACGCCAGCGGGCCGCACCCGAATGGAAATATCCCCAACGGTTGGCCTTGGTGAATTTCGACGAACCGTCGGCCCGGAACGTATAGGTCAGGTAGTACTTGTTCCTGTAATTGTAATTGGCACGGAACAGGTAAGAGGTCATGGCCCACTCGATATACTTCTTGGAGAGTATCTGATAAGCCTTTCCCTCGTCCAAAGCCTCCATGCCCCGCCACTCCGAAGACTGCGGTATCTGCGTGGCGCGCGCTTCGAAGATATCCTGCCGGTTGGTCTGCTGCGTGACGCCGGCCGTCAGCGACAGATCGTGCTTATTGTCGAATTTCTTATGGAAGTTGATGGTATTTTCATTCAGGAGGTTATTCTGGCGTACATTGCGGCGCGAACCGTTGATACCGTCATTACGTCCCGGAAGAATACTTCCCGCCTCGGTTTTCGAGTTGTTGAATACGTTGTCCTCCGAATTGGTATAAGTCAGCGAGAGCGAGCTGGCGAGTTTCAGACAAGGCAGAATATCCCAGGAGAGCCGGACGCTGGAACGCAGCTGACGCGTAAAATATTGCCGGAACATGTTCCGGGCCTGCAACAACGGGTTGAAACGGATGATATTGTTGGCAATAGCGTCCGGGTCCTGAAGCTCGGTGGTCAGATCGACGCCCTTCGTGTCGATCGGGCGGTAGCTCCATACCTTGTACATGTAGGCGGCAGAACCCTCGCCGTAATTCACTTGCAGTCCGTCGCGCTCTTTTTCGGCATAGTTGGCCTGCACGTTCACGGAAAAGCCCTTGCCCAGCTTCTGGGTCAGGTTGACGCTTCCCACGTAATTCTTCATCCCGGTATTGATAATGATACCGTTCTGTTTGGTAAAGTTGAACGACGTGGAATAGAGCGTTTTTTCGGTGCCGCCCGAGAGGGTGATGCCGTACTCCTGCATCGTACCCAACTGCGAAATGAGATCCTGCCAGTCGTAAGCCTTTTCATTCTTGTAGTCATCCAACGTCCACGGGCTGCCGTCCGGATGCGGATCGCGGCCGTCGAGATACATCTGGCTGTAGGTCTTATCCAACTCGTCCTGCAATTTCACGAATTCATAAGGAGACATCATCTCGTAACGGTTGTAATCCTTCATCAGACTGTACCGGAAGTCGAACTGCACCTTCGGAGCGCCTATGCTGCCTCCGTTCGTCGTGATGACCACGACTCCGTTGGCGCCTCGGGCGCCGTAGATCGCAGTCGCAGAGGCATCTTTGAGGATTTCGATACTTTTGATGTTCTGCGTGGGGATCGACGAGTTATCGGGCGATTCCAACAGAATACCGTCAACCACGTAAAGCGGCGCATTGCTCTGAGTCACGGAGTTATTACCACGAATCACGATGTCGGGAAGACCGCCCGGCTGACCGTCGCCCATGTTCACCTGCACACCGGCGACTTTACCGGCGATAGCCGACTCGAACGATACGGCAGCGAGCTTCTTCATATCCTGGACATTGATCGAGGCCACCGAACCGGTCAGGTCCTTCTTGGCCACGGCACCTCCGTAAGGAAGGACCACAACGTCCTCCATGGTGATAGCATCGGTTTCGAGAACGACATCAATATGCGTGCGACCATTCAGCAGCACGGTTTTTTCCTTATAACCGATAAAAGTGATGATAATGTTCGCGTTGGCGGGAACATTGTTGAGAGTGAATTTTCCATCGACGGTCGTGGAGGCCCCGATACGGGTGCCCTTCACAACGACATTGGCTCCCACGACGGGCATTTTTTCTTCGTCCATCACCGTACCGGTAACGGTCGCTTTTTTCGATTGTGCGCACAGCACCGAGGGGATGCCGCACAGCAAACAAACAAGAAGGAACGGTAATATCCTTCTCAAAATACGTTCTGAGTAAACATCATTCATAGGTTCATAGGTTTTAGGTTGGATTCTGCGGGTGTTCGTCTTCGGACTCCCGGGACTGCTTTTTACATAAACGGTTCTGTTTTTGAAAGATTAAAGGTTATGGGGTTAACGGATAAGTATCTGAAAGATCGCCGCAGGGATATTACCGTCCGGACGTTCCGCCACGACGGTCAGCGAACGGGTCCGCAACGGTTCCGGGAACAGGATGCGATTGATGGTCGTGTAATTGCCGCGGACTTGACGCAGCACCCGCCCCTCTTCGTCGATGATATCGTAATTGCGGATACAGAAGGGGATCACATGCTCGGAATGTCCCATCTGCACACTCTCCATGGCATGGTCGTAGTCGGTGTCGAAATAGAGGGTCACTTCACGAATCACCTGTTCGGCATTCCATCGGAAAATAACCGAAGGAGAGGGATCGTCCACCTCTGCCACCCAGGCGTTCGGCAATATGAAAGGTCTCACATAACCGTTCACGAGATTCCGCGGCTCGAATAATCCGATTCCCGGATCAATCGTCATGGCCAGATTAGCCCCGCCGGGTCTGCGTTCGGGAACCCAAAAATCGAACGAATCAATCCCCGAACCTTCGGGAGGCGTCTGCCGGGCACTCTTGGCCACAGCCTTGTTGTATTTCTGGAAAACCGAAACGATGCCAGTCACACGGCGGGCGCTTTCACGAATTTGCACGCCGGGCTGTTTTTCGAAACAAAGAAATGCATAACGGTCTTCGGGAAGGGTTTCGGCGAAGCGGATTTCGACACGCTGCACTCCCGGCCGCAGGGATACTTCACAGCTTTCCAACAGGGTGTCGGACGTAAAATTCTCGGCTTTTTCCGCATAACGCAGACTCGCTTCCAGCGTCGTCTGTTCTTCGGAGCGCACCTCGACGGTAAAGGTATATTTCACCCCTCTCTGCAACGGCAGGATCTGCGCCGCCGAGAACTCCAAGTCCCGCCAACCGCCGTCAAACGGCAGCGAAGAGAACACGAGAGTGCTGCTCGCCGTGATCTCAGCCATCGACGCAAGGTTCTCCCCGGCCGGAATCGGCACGAAGGGAATCCCCTGTCCCATCAGGCTGAGACGGGTCTGCAATTCAGAAATGTGTTCCGGCCCGGCCACCTCCGCCGGAGCGATCCCTTTCCGTTTGCAAACGGCAGCGGCCATCCCGACAGCCTGTGCGCAATGCGCCACGGTCATCATCACCCGCGTAGAGCCGAATGCCACATGAGTCGCACTCAGAATACGCCCCGCAAAGAAAAGGTTATCAATGTCCCGACTGACCATGCAGCGGTAGGGAATGGAGTAAATGCCTTTGGAATGGAACTGCATGCAGCCCGACTCGGGGCTATAAACGCCGTCGGCTGGATGCAGGTCGATGGCCCATCCCCCGAATGCCACGGCATCGGGGAAATGCGCCTGGGAAATGATATCGTTCTGGTTGATCATGTAAAGACCCTCGAACCGGCGGCTTTCGCGTTTACCGGGAATCAGTCCCACCCATTCGAGCGTCAGGTTCTCCACACCGGGATATTTTCCGGAATTTTTGATGTAATCCCACACACCGAAGACGATCTTCCACAATTCGAACTTGATCTCCTCGGTATCATGCACCGTATCGAGCCGCGCACCGTATTCCAGCCACCAGAAACGACAGCCATGTTCTCCGGCGTTGATATTGGAATAGCGGGGAATCCGTTTGATGTCTTTCAAAGCAAAATCCGGAGCCACATACCGCACCGGTTTGCCGGTATCCTTGGTGTAGAAGAAAATCGAGTGACCCAGCATCTGCCCGTAATCGGCCTCAGGCACAAATTTTTCGCCGAACTCATCGCCGTCTTCCGCCCCCACCCGAAACGAAGCCCCGGCCATATATCCCAACATACCGTCACCCGAAGCATCGCAGAAAAACGGAGACGAAATGTCGTAAAGCGTCGAAGTCTGGCAGTTGAAGGCCATAACCCCCGAAATGGTCCGGTTGTCGGATTTCCGGATCTCGAACATGGTCGTATTGAGCAGCAGGGTGATGTTCTCTTCGGCCCGAACCTTGTCGATCAGCACCATGTCGAACAGCACGGGATTACCTTCGGGATTCCGCCACATGTTTTCGACCATGATTTCGTCGATCACGCCTCCTTCGCGGGAAAACCGGTTGTTGTTCCCCTGATGGGAAGTAGCACCCAAAGCCCAGAGCCGCACTTCGCTGGAAGCATTGCCGCCCAGCACGGGACGATCCTGAATCAGCACCACTTTCAGCCCCTGACGGGCTGCGACGATCGCGGCGCAGACCCCGGACAGGCCGCCGCCCACAATCGTGAGGTCACCCTCCAAGCGAATGGTTTTCAAAGCCCGGGGGCCTTTGGAATATCGGTTTCTATGCATCATCGGATTATGCTTCTTTGAACGTTTTACTCAATTTCAACAGTGCGGCGCCGATAACCAGCAGGGCCACACCATAGCTTGCTATCAACAATCCGTCGTGACTGGCAATAGCTCCCAACACCGTAACCATCACGCCTCCGGTCAGAGTCCCGATACCGATCACCTTGATACCGAAACGGTTCCCGGCCTTGTTGTCGGCTTTGGCGGCTTTCCGCCCGGCCATAGCCCTCTCATAAGCCGCATAACGGGCATCTTCGCCTGCGAATAGCCGCGCATACGCTTCATAAACGAGCAGCAAAAGCACCGGGACAGCCACTCCGACGACCATTTCCCATGTCCGGTCGAGAGCGAATCCGAATCCGGGCATGACGAATTTCAGCAGGGCATTGACTGCAAGGCTCGCAATCGTGGCGAAAAGTATCGACCCGCAAGTCTGGTATTTCGAAAAGAGCGACCAGACGATCGGCAAATAGAGAGGCACTCCGGTCAGAGCAGCGACGCTGATCACCACATTCACGATGCCGCCCATCTTCGGAACCATCAGGGCCACGAACACGGCCAGCAATCCGAATACGAGCGTCGATAGCTTGGCTACGATCATCAGCGTACGTTCCGAGCTCTTCGGATGCAGGTTGCGGAAAATATCGTTGGTAAAGACGCCCGCCGAAATGTTGAGCGTGGCATTGAGCGAGCTGGCCGTAGCGAAGATCATTCCGCCGAGCATCATGCCGAGGATGCCGTTCGGCAGAGCTTCACGACACATCAGCAGATAGGCTCCTTCATCCTCCATACCGGTCAGTCCGCCGTCGTAAATGCGGCAGATCATCGGCGGAAGCATCCACAGAATCGGACATATCATATAGAGGCTGCCGAACAGATAGCCCACCTTCTTCGCGTCGCGGGGCGTGCGAACCGAGGTGTAACGCTGCACATAGGCCCAGTTCCCGCCGATAAACACGGCGTTGTAAATACCGAAAGCGATCATAAAAGCCCAGGGATAACTACCGTCCGTCAGCGCGAAAAAACCTTCGGGAGCCCGCTCGAAAAGCGCCTGCACGCCTCCGATCTTTCCGAACGAAAGCGGCACGGTAATCAGCACTGCGACGGTCAGCACGACGAATTGAAGCACATCGGTAATGACCACCGACCACAATCCGCCCAACGCCACGTAAAGAATACAGAAGCCCCCCAGTGCCAGAATGCACGCTTCGAGCGGAAACCCCGTCGAAACCTGAACGATGCGCGCGATCGGGTAGAGAAACGATCCGGTCGTAAAGAGCGAGACGAGCAAAAAGAGATAGGTATAGCTTTTCTGGGTCTTCTGCCCGAAACGTCCGGTGATATATTCCGCCGCAGTCAAAGCTCCGGTCTTCTGCCACCTCGGGGCGATCAGCGCACCGACGATGAATCCCGCGACGCACATCGTCGCCTGAATCGTAATGGCCACCAACCCGTGACTGTAAGCGATGGCGCCCCAAACCACGAAAGTTCCGGCGGAGAAAAAGCCCATGAAAAGCGACAAACCGCTGATACCCCACGGAATAGCCCCTCCTGCCGAAAAGAAGGATTTAATATCGGATTGCCTGCCGGAAAAGGCAAGCCCCGCAAGGAGCACGCCGACAGCAAAAGCGAGAATGGTCAAATAGTCTAAAAGGCTCATCGGATAGCAGATTTTATGACAAAAATAGCCGTTTTAGACACCGCGAACGGATTTATCCGGGAAAAATCATCGGAAACGTTTCCGGGAACGTTTGTTTTTTCCGGGAACGTTTTCGAAACGAAAAATCTTTCGGAGGGAATGCCGGAATCTCGAAAATAATCTCTAAATTGCATGGACCTAAATCGCTCGTATAGATGAAAAAGCACACGACCATCAAGGATATAGCCCGGGAGCTGGGCATATCGACATCGACCGTATCCCGTGCTCTTTCAGGCAGTTGGGACGTAAAGGAGGAAACCCGCGATCTGGTCCGCAAAACTGCGGAGACGATGCATTACCACCCCAATCCGATGGCGGTCGGACTCATCACCAAAAAGAGCCGGACGATCGGACTGGTGGTTCCCGAACTCCAAAACTCGTTCTTTTCAATCATCATCAACGGTATCCAGCGCATCCTCTACGAAGCGGGTTACCAACTGCTGATCACCCAGTCGGACGAATCGGCCGAAATCGAGAACCGCAATCTCCAACTGTTAAAAAACAACATGGTCGATGGCATCATCATCTCCACGACGGCCAACAGCGAGCAGAATGTCGATCTCTACAACGAGCTGATAAACGACGGCGTCCCGCTGGTGTTCTTCAACCGGGTCTGCACCAAGGTCGAAGCGCCCAAAATCGTGATCAACGATGTCAAAATGTCATTCTGGGCCGCAGAGCACCTGATCTATTCCGGTTACAAACGCATCGCCCACCTCAGCGGCCCCGACGATCTTTCGCTGACCAAAGAGCGGAAAGCCGGATACATGCAGGCGCTGCGAAAACACAACATGCCGATCAATCCGGATATGATCGTCCGGGCCGGCATCTATCGGCAGGACGGCGAAGAGGCCATGAAGCGGATGCTCGACGCGGGCATCAGGCCCGATGCGGTCTTTGCGTTCAACGACCCGGTGGCCATCGGCGCCATGCGGGAAATCAAGAGACGGGGACTGCGCATTCCGGATGACATCGCCATGGTGGGATTCTCGGAATCGCGTTCGGCACTGATCGTGGAACCGAATCTCACGACCATCGCCCAGCCGCTGATCGAAATGGGCGAGATTGCGGCACAGTTCATTCTCCGGCAGGCGAACGGCGAGTCCGTCGGCGCCCCGGTCATCGAACTCGACGCAAAACTCAATATCCGAGAATCTTCCAGGCGCGACTGACTCCGTCGCACCTTATACGACATACCGCCCCGCTGCCGGATAAACGGTTATCCGGCCGGAATTAGACCGCATTCGAATCACTACGATACAGCCTATGAAACCCAAATTTTTCTTTACTGCGATAACACTCGCCCTGTCAGTCCCGGCAGCCGGGTTATGTTCCGAAATCATTCGTATTTCCCCTTCCGGGAATGACCGGAACGGCAACGGGACTTTGGAATCCCCTTACGCCTCTCTGCAAACGGCTTTGGACCGGTCTGCGGAATTGCCCGGAAACGACACAATCCATATAAAAGCGACCGGCGGAGATTATTTCCTGACCGAACCGATCCGCATAACGCCGCGGCACACGAAAAGGCCGCTGGTGATAGAACGGGAAGGCAGTGTCCCAGCCGTATTCTACGGAGGAATCGAGCTGGACCGGTTCGAGCGATACGACGGAAAATTATGGCGGGTCCATATCCCCCAGGCACAATACGGATTCGATTTCGAACAACTTTACATCAACGGAGAGCGACGTTTCCGGGCACAGACTCCCGACCGGGGATCGTTCCTCTCGCTGACCGAGGCTGTCGAAACGCCCGTCGATTCCGGCTGGGCCATACTGCGGGTCGCCCTCGATCCGGAAGCCGAAACCCGGCTGGAAAAAACCCGCCGGGAACAGTGGTCAGACATCGTTTTCAATTTCTACCACAAATGGGACGTGACGCGGCTGCGGCCGGGACACTACAACACCGCGAACCGCAGCGTCTTTTTCACGGAACAAGGGATGAAGCCCTGGAATGTCATCGACGCCAAAACCCGCGTCGTGATCGAGAATTACTTCGAAGCCCTGGATGCTCCGGGAGAATGGTTTTTCGACAAACGGGAGGGTTACCTCTATTATATGCCGATACCCGGGGAAAAACCCGAAGAGGTCCGGGCCATCGTTCCGGTCACGGAGAAACTCATCGTGATTGCCGGCCGCGAAGACCGGAACGAGCGGGTGAAGAATATCCGCTTCCGAGGATTGTCCTTTCAGGTCGCAGGCTACAGGACTCCGGCAACCGGCAACAAACCGGTCCAAGCCGCCGCGCCGATCGAAGCGGCCATAATGGCGGACTACGCCGAAAACATTTCGTTCGAATGTTGCGAAATCGCCCATACGGGATTGAGCGGCATCTGGTTCCGCCGCGGCTGTTCGGCATGTTCCATCCGGCAGTGCCACCTGCACGACCTCGGAGCCAGCGGGTTGAAAATCGGAGACACCGCCGTTCCCGAAGATAAAACCCGGATCACGAACCGGATCGTTGCGGACAACAACATCATCCAGCACGGAGGCCATGTCTTTCCCTGCGCCGTCGGCGTCATCGTGTTCCACGCCTCGGACAACGAGATCACCCACAACGACATCGCCGACTTCCGTTACAGCGGCGTCTCCGTCGGCTGGATTTGGGGATACGCCGACAGCCCTGCCAAACGCAACCGGATAGCCTGGAACCACATTCATCACCTGGGCTGGGGCGAACTCTCCGACATGGGAGGCGTCTACACGCTGGGGCGTTCCGAAGGAACCGTCGTCAGCAACAACGTCATCCACCACATCTATTCACGCTATTACGGAGGCTGGGGGCTTTACACCGACGAAGGTTCGACAGGCATCACGATGTCCGACAACCTGGTCTACGCCTGCAAAAGCGCCGGATTCCACCAACATTACGGCGAAAACAACCTGATCTGCAACAACATCTTCGCCCGTCAGCTTCGGACACAACTGGAAGCGACCCGCACCGAGGAACACCTTTCATTCACGTTTGTCCGCAATATCGTCTATTCGGACAGCGGTGAACTGGCAGGCATCAACTGGAAAGGCGTGAAGGCCGAGTTCGACTACAACTGTTTCTGGGATACCCGCAGCCGGGAAATTTCATTTCAGGATATTCCGATGAAAGCCTGGAAGGCCGCCGGAAAAGACGTACATTCCATTGTCGCCGACCCCGGATTCGTCGATCCCGACCGATACGATTTTCGAATAAAGGCACGTTCCGCCGCCCGCAAAATCGGATTCAGACCGTTCGATTTCTCCCGGGCCGGAGTCTACGGGTCCGAAGAGTGGAAACAAAAAGCCCAACTTTCACCGAATCTGGAAGATCGGTTCGACCGGCTCGTGAAAGAGACCGAAGCGTTGGGCATCAGCGAATGGTGACATCCGACCGAACATGTGAAAGGATTGCGGCGTTTTTCGAAAAATGCTTACCTTTGTGCCAAAACCGACCTGAACGATGAAAAAACTGATCCTGACCCTGTTGTGCGCATGCACGGCCGCCGGACTCCGGGCCCGGAGCAACGAATGGCTCGATCCCGCGGTGAATGAAATCAACCGCCTGCCGATGCGGGCTTCGTATTTCGCCTACGAATCCGCAGAAGCCGCCCGGAAGGGCGACCCGCGCGTCTCGGAACGCTTCCTCGACCTCGACGGGACGTGGAAATTCTCGTGGGTCCGCAACGCCGACCAGCGTCCCGCGGATTTCTTCCGCACGGACTATGACGCCCGCTCGTGGAGCACGATGCCCGTTCCGGGACTGTGGGAACTGAACGGCTACGGCGATCCGCAATATCTCAACATCGGCTACGCATGGCGCGAACAATTCGAGAACAATCCGCCTTACGTGCCGATAAAAGAAAACCATGTCGGCTCGTACCGCCGCGAAATCGAGATCCCGGCCTCGTGGTCGGACAAGCAGGTCATCGCCC
>ERZ857840.659-NODE-659-length-47106-cov-15.889800_pt1 | contig 47106 bp, 38 predicted proteins | sample MGYA00519760_ERZ857840 | MGnify/ENA primary metagenome ERZ857840 (study PRJEB31778, sample SAMEA3449371) | human gut metagenome | biome: human gut; feature: human-associated habitat; material: faeces | place: United Kingdom | collected 2010/2012 ... | reverse complement strand
AATCGACCATGACAATGGTGGCTTCATCATCGGTCATATCCCGGACAATGCAGGATAGTGTCGGCTTCTCCGCCAGCTCACTGGCCATTCTTCGCCGGTGTCCGGCAATCATCTCATAGCCGCCGTCCGGTTTCGGGCGCACCAGCGCAGGCACTAAAACGCCATATTGTTTTACGCTGTCCACCATTTCCATCATGCTTTCATCCATACGCACCTTAAATGGATGGTTGGGAAAGTCGCTGATTTCCTCCAGTGGAATGTCCCGGACGGTTTCCCGCTGGGCTTCGTCACGCTCGGCCTGGGTGGTAAAGAGGCTACCGACACTCAGCAGGTCTGCCACGTTGTTTTTCGCCAATCGCCAGCACCTCCTTTACCAGATTCCCGTAAGCCGCCGCAGCCTGTCCTTTGGGTTCGTGCTTGAAAATGCTTTTGTCCGCTGTGCTGACTTCCGCAAGGCGTACCGTTGCCGGGATCACCGCCTGCAAAACCGGCAAATGCTTGCCAAAGTTTTCTTTTACCGCCCGAACGGTATCCTTGCGGAAGTTGGTTTCGTTGGCCATTGTCAGGAACACGCCGCCGATTTTCAGCTTGGGATTGATCTGCCGTTTGACCTGCTGCACGGTGCCGATCAGCTCCGTCATATCCTCGGCCGCCAGGTAGTCAGCCTGTACGGGGATAAGAACATAATCGGATGCCGCCAACGCGTTAATAACCAGCATACCGAGAGAAGGACGGCAATCCAACAGCACATAGTCATAGTCTTTTTTTACGCTGTCAACATACTGCCGCAATACCGTTTCCCGGCTCATGACATTCACAAGCCCGACTTCCACAGCGGACAAGGCACGGTTTCCCGGCACAAAGTCAAATCCCTCATGGTGGTGCATGATTTCTGTATGTTCGGCAATTTCTCTGCCGGATACCACATCGCTCATCACATCACCGAGGGCGCGGGGCAGGTCGTGGGGCTTTCGCTGGCCCAGCATCTTGGTTAAATCACCCTGCGGGTCAACATCAATCAGCAGCACTTTCTTGCCGTCTAAGGCCAGCCCTGCGCCGATGCAGTACACGCTGGTGCTTTTCCCAACCCCACCTTTTTGGTTGGCTACGGAGATTACTTTTGTTTTCGCCATAAATGGGTTCCTCCTTTTCTTAGATTTAGCCGTCTGCGGCGAAGCAGGCGGCTATGTATGGGCATAAAAAAGCCGCCTACTCTTATGAAAAAGAATAAGCGGTCTGTATGTAATATCTATATTCAATTTTTCAAAGGACTTCTGACACCTTCAGAATCAGTTCGTCCACACAGTCGGTAAACCGGTCTTGCTGCTGTAATTTGTTCTTGAAGCGGATCAGGCTTTGCAGTACAAGTCTGGCTTCGTCACAATCCAGATAGAGATAGCGTTTGTTTCTACCCATGCGTATGATCTCCTTTCCTTGCTATTTGTTTTCTCCATTCAAAAAATCTATGTCTTATGAATGCCACATCTTTCTCGGTATCCGATGAAATGAAAATATGGATACTTTGAAATTCCTTTTTTATTTTCTCCGCATATTCGGCTTCATTCCCATTTCCCTTATACGGAAGGATTCGTCGCCGGATACTTCGCTGTTTACAAAGATGCTCCTTGATTAACTCAATTTCTTCGGTTCCAACCGTGGTTTCAATCGCCAATCCCTCCTCCGGCATATAGATTTCAAGCGGAAGTCCGATAAAATCAGTCAAGCCGAGTAATACCTTCAGACCTTTTTTCGCTGCATAGTAACTCACAACTAATTGCGGGAACACGCTTTGATATTCTTTTTCACATACCCGGCATTCTTTTCCCTCAATAGCTCTCTCATTGATTTTTGCTTTCCATGAATGTCCGATGGGGCATTTCCACCACACACTCCGCATAGAACTCCTTGATAATCTTGTCGGATCATCCTCTATGTTTCTTTCATAATCCCATTCCTGAAGCAGGTATGTATCTGTTGTTGCCAAATCGTTATAGCCGGTAAGTACCGCACGATCCGCGCAGACGGGGCAAACAGTTCCTTTCACCCGTGACTGAACCAGCGATTTCCATTCAAAACCACAGACCTTGCATTTCCAACACACATTCTTACGGGATTTCTCGTTTACCATATCCGGTGTCAATGGAAGATTGCGCTCTGACCATTCCTCCGCAAACGACGGGTGCATCGTGGCAAAATCATTAAAACCTTTCAGCAGAAGAATTCCGCTACAATAAGGGCATTTGCTGCCCCCGGAACGGGTTGAAATCAGCGTGTTCCATTCATGGCCTTTGCTGCACTTCCACCAGACTTTGCGATTGGCAAATGCCGTCACCATCGTCGGTTCCAGAGGATGATTTCTCTCTGACCATTCAGCGGCTATTTCCGGGTACTGAGAAGCAAGATCATTAAATCCCGCCAAGATTTTATTATGGGAACAGTATGGGCAGCCTGTGCCATTCACAGCTCTGCTTTTTACAGATGCCTCCCACTCATGTCCGTGCTTACATTTCCATATCACTTTCTTATGGGAACCGAGAGATACCTGCGTTGGTTTCAATTTATTCTTCTTTGACCATTGGCGGGCCAACTCTGGCTTTAAGGTTGCCAGATCATTGATTCCCTCCACAACTCTTGCGCCCGAACAGATTGGGCATTTCTCTCCGGCAGAACGGCTTTTTACACTGGTCTGCCATTCATGTCCGCAGTTAGCTTTCCACCATACGATTTTATTGGAACCGTATGTTATTTTATCCGGCATCAGCGGCAGATTCTTCTCTGACCACTCGCAGACAAGCTCCGGATGTGCGGCGGCAAAACTGTTATTCATACCGCAAACCTCCTTTTGGTAAATCCTTTGGTATTGTGGTACAAATTATAATGGATTTCCTGTCATCCAGGTAGTTTGCGACTTGCACATTCGCAGAATGATGGGCAAAAAAAGACCTTGAGAAATGGTTTTCCTCAAGGTCTCTGATACAAAATGTGCGATTTTTCAGCCTCTGCATCAACTTTAACACCACTTGATGTAAGTTTGATGTAAAGATGTATTTTCGGGGGTTATCGGGAACCCGAAAACCCTTGAAAACACTGGCTTTTTTCGGCTATTTAGTTGTCCAAGGGCTTCATCGTCGGGAAAAGCAGTACGTCGCGGATGGCGGCGGAATCTGTAAGCAGCATGACAAGGCGGTCGATGCCGTAGCCGATGCCGCCCGTGGGCGGCATGCCGATCTCCAGAGCATTGAGGAAGTCCTCGTCGGTATGGTTCGCCTCGGCGTCGCCGGCGGCGGCCAGAGCGTCCTGCGCGGCGAAGCGCGCGCGCTGGTCGATGGGGTCATTCAGCTCGGAATAGGCGTTGCACATTTCGCGGCCATAGATGAAGAGCTCAAAGCGCTCGACCTTCGTCGGGTCGGTGGGCTTCTTCTTCGTGAGCGGGCTGATCTCCACCGGGTGATCCATGATGAACACCGGCTGGATGAGGTTTTCCTCGCAATACGTTTCAAAGAAGAGGTTGATGATATCGCCGCGGGAGTGGCGCTCCTCAAAGGCGATGTTGTGCGCCTTGGCAAGCGTCTTCGCTTCTTCCACAGTCTTGACGGTATCAAAATCGACGCCGGAATACTTCTTGATGGCATCGATCATCGTCAGACGCTCAAACGGCTTGCCGAGGTCGATCTCGGTGCCCTGATAGGTGATCGTCGTGCTGCCGCAGACAACCTTGGCGAGATGACGGAACATGTCCTCCGTCAGATCCATCATGCCGTTATAGTCGGTATACGCCTGATAAAGCTCCATGAGCGTGAATTCCGGGTTGTGGCGCGTATCTACGCCCTCGTTGCGGAACACGCGGCCGATCTCATAGACTCTCTCCAGACCGCCGACGATCAGGCGCTTGAGATAAAGCTCGAGCGAAATGCGGAGCTTGACGTCAACGTCGAGCGCGTTGTAATGCGTCTCAAACGGGCGCGCCGCCGCGCCGCCGGCATTCGGCACGAGCATGGGGGTCTCGACCTCCATGAACCCGCGGTCATCAAGGAAACGGCGGATCTCGCGCAGGATCTGCGAGCGCTTGACAAACGTATCGCGCACCTCGGGATTGACGATCAGATCAAGATACCGCTGGCGGTAGCGCACATCGGTATCCTGCAGGCCGTGGAACTTCTCCGGCAGAGGCTTGAGAGACTTGGTGAGCAGCGTGAGCTCCTTCGTGTGGACGGTGATCTCGCCGGTCTTTGTGCGGAACACAAAGCCCTTAACGCCGATGATATCGCCGATGTCCATTTTCTTGAATTCGGCATACGCTTCTTCCCCAAGATCGTCGCGGGCGACATAGCACTGAATGACGCCCTGCTTATCCTGAATTTTGCAGAAGGACGCCTTGCCCATGATGCGTTTGACCATCATGCGCCCGGCCACGGACACCTCTTTGCCGACCAGCTCGTCACCGGCGGCAAGGATCTCCGCGCTGTGGTGGGTAACATCGTAGCGGGTGATCGCGAATGGATCCCGTCCTGCGTCCTGCAGGTTCGTCAGCTTTTCGCGGCGGATGCGGAGCAGTTCATTGAGAGAGAGCTCCGGCGCTCCGGTCCTTGTTTCCTCTGCCATAGTAATCTCCTATATCTGTAATTTACGTTCAGTTTTCGCAGTTGAGGATCTCGTAGTAGATAACGCCGCCGGGGGCTTCAAACTCGATCCGGTCGCCCTTCTTCTTTCCCATCAGGCTGCGGCCAAGGGGGGATTCGTCCGAAATACGGCCGAGAATTGGGTTGGCTTCCTGGCTGCCGACGATCTCATAGGTCTCTTCGTCCTCCTCGCCCACTTCGCGGACGGTCACGCGGCTGCCCATGGAGATCGCGCTGCCAGTCGGCACATTTTCGAGAATGACGGCGTTTTCGATCAGGTTCTTGATCTCGGCGATCTTGGAATAGAGCTTGCCCTGCTCGGTCTTCGCTTCATCGTATTCGCTGTTCTCCGACAAATCACCGAAAGAACGAGCCTCCTTGATCTGCTCGGAGACTTCTTTTTCCCGAACCGTCTGAAGATATTCCAGCTCTTTTTTCAGCTCTTCCAGACGCTCCTGGCTCATTCTGTAACGGCTTTCAACGGACATAGTTTAAACTTCCTTTCGATACTTACATGCTCGCAAATCCCGCACAGAGTAACTCCGTGCGGGAATTTGTCCTGCTATTATACGGAATCCGGCGTCCCATGTCAAGACGGAACTTTGGTCCCTTCTTTGTAGATTTCCGCAGAATTTTCGCGGGCAGACGCCGTTAATGCAGGGCGTCCTTTGCCGCCTCGAGCTGCACGTCCAGATCGCTGTCCTCGATCTGGTAGGACGCGATATCCGGCGTGACGCCGCCAAGGTCGGTCATGCTCTTTTTATCCGGCGTGAGATACTCAAATTTGGAGAGACGGACGGCACTGCCGTCGGAGAGCTCCACGATCACCTGGCTCTGCGCGCTGCCGGGCGTCCGGCGGCCGACGATCGTCACGCCCGCCTGCTGCATGATGCAGGCAAACACTTCCGCCGCGCAGGTGGTGTTCCCGTTGACAAGAACGACCATCGGCATATTGAGATACGAGCTGCCGGACGAATACGTCGTCTCCTTCCCGTCGCGGTCACGCAGGAGGAACAGATCGCCCTTCGGCAGGAAATAATCGAGCGCATCCGCCATTTCCGCAGGTTTGCCGCTCGTATTGTCGCGCACGTCGATGATAAGGCTCGTTGCTCCGGAATCCTGCAGCGCGGCGACCGCCGTTTTTACGCTGGCGGCGGCGCTGTCGTCAAAGTTACGGATGCGGAGATAGCCGACAGAGGAGCTGCGGTTCGCCTTGTTAGCGTCGCTGTCCAGAATGTAATAGACGACCGGCTCTGCATAGATGAGCTCGCACTTCATTTTCGCGTCCGCCTTGCCTCCCTGCGTGTTGAGAAGGTGGAGCGTGAAATACTTCTCCGCCTCTGTCTCCTTCGCGTCGTAGCTGCGCAGCAGCTCGTCAAACTGTTCGGGAGTGTAGGTGGATACGTCAATACTGTCCACACTGGCGATCATGTTGCCGACCTTCACATGCGCCTGATCGGCCGGAGAGCCGGGCGTTACGGAAAGGACGGTCAGATAACCGTAATTTTCGTTGTACTGCGTGGTCACGCCGATGCCGACATACTGGTTCGTCAGCGTGAGTTTATACTCCTCATACTCGGAAGCAGGCAGATAGTAGCTTGCCGGGTCGCCCAGCGAGGCCACCATGGCGCTCGCGGAGGCGTCCTCCAGCGAGGACGTATCCTTCGGCTGGTAGAACGTTGTCTCGATCACGCGGATGACCTCCATATATTTATCGGAGGACGCGCCGCTGTCCGCAAGGATCAGGCACGCAGCAGCGGTGACAACGATGCATATCACACACGCAAGCAGTGACCAGACGATTTTCGGTACGCGTTTCATAGGCTGATACCTCGGATGTTTTTTCTTTCGGCGCCGCGGTCAGGCCGTCGGATCATAGGTAACGGTGCTTTCGTCGTAATACTGCATGGGATCGACCTGCTGCCCGTTTTTGATGACGGCATAGTCCAAGTGGCTGCCGGTGGCAATGCCGCTCTCGCCGACATAGCCGATGATCTGGCCCTGTTTGACATGCTCGCCCGGCTGCACAATGAAGTTCGTCATATGGGAATACCGCGTCGCGGTCTCCCCGTCGTGCTCGATGCTGACATAGTAGCCGAGACCGTTGTTGTAAGTCGCGGAAGCGACCTGCCCGTCGGCAGCGGCATAGATCGGATCGCCGGACTTTGCGCCGATATCGACCGCCTTGTGGTTTGTAGAAGCTCCCGCAGTAGGAGCGGAACGCTCGCCGTAGCGCGAGGTGATGTACGTGCTGTCCACCGGCCAGATAAAAGTACCGTTGTAGGCGCCGGAGGCGTTGGAAGTATTCCCATTCGCTCCGCCGGCGCCGGACGTACCCGCGCCGGAGGATGCCGCTCCGGAGGACGTGCTTCCGCCGCCGGTCGAGCCGCTGTACGATGTTCTCTGCGCCGCCAGCTGCGCGGCGTATTCCTGCATGGCCTTCAAAAGCTCCTGCATCGCCTCGTCCTCGGCCAGCGCGATGGCGTCGTACTCCGCCTGCGCATTCTGCGAAAGCTCGTCAAGGTTGGCGATGAGTTCACAGGCCGCAGTGACCTGCGCGCCGAGCTGGTCGCGGCGGGCAATGAGCTCTTCGTTCACGGCGTCCTGCTCGGCCTTAGCTTCCTCATATTCGCGCTTGATCGTCTCCACGTCCTCGCGGCTCTGCTGCAAGGACTTTTCGAGCTCGCGGTCATAGTGCATGATATCGTTCACATCCGCGATGCGCGAGAGGATCTCCGGCACGCTGTTCGCCTCAAAAATGAAGGCGAGATACGAGTAGCTGTCGTTTTCCTCCATGGAGCGGATGCGTTCACGCAGCAGCGCCGTCTGCTCGGTCTCCGCGGCGGTCGCCGCGGCGAGCTCTTCTTCCTTGCGGTCAATGAGTTCCTGATAAACGGCGATCTGCTCTTCAATGAGCGCGATCGTCTCCCGGTTGAGCGAGATCTGCTTATCAAGCGCCGCTTTGCGGAACACGATCAGCGTCTGGTTCTCCGTAAGTCCCTGTATGACCTGCTCCTGTTCCATGAGCTGCTCTTCAAGCTGCGCACGTTTTTCCGCCAGCCGCTCGAGATCGGTCTCGTCCACGGCGTGCGCCGGAAGAACGGTGATGACGAGTGAAAGCATCATGATGACCGCCAGCACGATGCAAATCACGGAAAAAACGGTTTTCTGTAATTTGTTACGTTTCATAGGCTCCTTTGATCCCGTAAGGGAAAATCAGCAGTTCCAGTAGGAAAGTCCGGAGAAGTACGCCGCCGGATCGGTCTGTGCACCGTTGATGCGGATCTCAAAGTGGCAGTGCGGGCCGGTGGAAACACCGGTCGAGCCGACCGCGCCGACATACTGTCCGGCGGTGACATACTGCCCGTAGCTCACGCCGATGGAGCTCATATGCGCATACACCGTGACGACGCCGTTGCCGTGGTCGATCATGACGCAGTTGCCGTAGCCGCCGTTCGCGCCGGCGTAAATAACGTCGCCCGCGCCGGCCGCCACAATGGACGCACCCATGCCCGCGCCGATATCCAGACCGCCGTGGTATGTGCTCGCGCCGGTCGTCGGCGCAACACGGTAGCCAAAGCGGGAGGTAATGAGCGTGCAGCTCGGCACCGGCCACTGAAGATTGGAAAGGCTCGTCGCCGACCCGCCGCCGGAGCTTCCGCCTCCGCCGGAATTGCCGCCGCTGCCGCCGGAGTTTCCGCCGCCGCCATTATTGCTGTTATTATTCTGGTTGTACTTCGCTTGTTCCGCGGCGCGCTTGCGGATGGCTTCCTGCAGCGTCTCCTCCGCCTTGGCTTCCTCTTCGGCGATGGCGTCGTATTCCGCCTGCGCGTCGTCGGAAAGGGTCTCGATATCGGCGATCATGGTGTATGCCGCTTCGACCTGCGCATCCAGCTCGGCCTGCTTGGTGTCCAGTTCCTTCTGGAGGAGCTCCTGCTCGTGACGGGCCTCCTCGTAGCTCTTCTTGATGGACTCAACATCCTCGCGCGCCGCCATGTACTCCTCTTCCAGAGTTTTGTCGTAGTGCATGATGTCGTTGACATCGCCGATGCGGGAAAGAAGCTCGGTCACGCTGGAAGAATCAAAGATAAAGCTCGCGTAGGAATAGGTGCTGTTCTCCTCCATGGCGCGGATGCGGGAACGGAGAAGGTCGGTCTGCGCCGTTTCCTTTTCGAGGGCCTTGTCAAGCTCCGCCTGTTTTTCGGCGATGATCTCATCGTAGATCTCGATCTGTTCACCGATCAGCTCGATCATCTGGCGGTTGATCTCGATTTTGTTATCGAGCGCGAGCTTGCGGGTGATGAAGCGCGCCTTCTGGCTGGTGAGATCGTTGATGACGTCCTGCTGTTCCTGCGCCTGCTGCTCAAGAGCGTCAAGCTTTTTCTGGAGATCGTCGATCTCCGCCTGGGAAACGGCATGCGCCGGCAGCGATGCGGCAAGAGCCGCCGCGGCGAGAAGAGCGCAGAAAACAGAACGAAGGGATTTCTTGATGTTTTTCATAGTAAGTACAAAAGTCCGGGAAGGATCAAACCTTCAGATAGTTGCGGATCGCCATGGCTCCGCCGAACGCGCCGACGAGAATGCCGATGGCAAGAAACACGATCAGCAGCGGCGTCATCAGCAGAGAGAACGGCATGACCTGGATGAGACTTGCCGCGATGGATACCGAGATCTTCTGCGCAATGAAGTTGTACACCGCCCACTGCAGCAGGAACGCGATGCCCGAGCCGAGCAGGCCGAGGATCAGGCCTTCCACAACGAACGGCGTGCGGATGAAGCTGTTGCTTGCTCCGACCATTTTCATAACAGCGATCTCATCGCGCCGCGTGAACGTTGCGAGCTTGATGGTGTTGGACATCATGAAAACGGAAACCACGAGCAGAATGACGATCAGGATCGCCGTAATAACGCTCACAACGTTTCGCACCGCAATAAAGCCCTCCGCGATCGAGACAGGAGCGTTGACATCCGCCACACCGTTGACCGCGTCAACCGTATCAGCGGTATCACGCATGAGCGTGATATCATTCAGCCGGATCACATAGCGGTTGCGGAACACGCTCGCGTCCAGATTTTCAAACACAGTGCTGTCGCCATAGGTGTTTTTGTAATTTTCCATGGCTTCTTCACGGGAGATGAACTGCACGTCCCGGACGTTGGGGATGCTGCGGATCGCGCCTTCGATAGAAAGCGCGTCGCTGTCGGAGAGAGACTCATCCACAAAGGCGAGGATCTGGCTGTCTTCTTCCATATTGCCGATGAGATTATCCACGTTCACCGCCACAAGGCCGAAGCTCCCCATGATGATGAGGCACGCGGCAATGACCGTGACGGAAGCGAACGAGCGGAAGCCGTGCGAAAATACGCCGCGCAATCCTTCCTTGAAGAGATATGTGATTCTGTTAAGACTCATAGCCGTAATACCCATCCATTCCGTCGCTGATGAGGCAACCGTCGCTCAGCGACACAACGCGCTTGGAAAAGGCGTTGACAAGCTCCTTTTCGTGCGTCACGATCAGCACCGTCGTTCCCAGCTCGTTGATCTTCTGGAAGAGCAGCATGATCTCGAGACTTCTGGCGGGGTCGAGGTTGCCGGTCGGCTCGTCGGCAATGATCATGTCCGGAGAGTTCACGAGAGCGCGCGCGATCGCCACGCGCTGCTGCTCGCCGCCGGAGAGCTCCCGCGGGTAGCGGTCCTCGCGGCCCGAAAGATCGACAAGGTCGAGCACATACGGCACGCGCTTTTTGATCTCGCGGTTGGAAGCTCCGATCACGCGCATCGCAAACGCGACGTTTTCATACACCGTCATATCCTTGATGAGCCGGTAGTCCTGGAAGATGACGCCGAGCGAGCGGCGCAGCTTGGGTAGATTCCGCCGTTTCATCGTGCGCAGATCAAAGCCGTTGACCTCGATCTGGCCGCCGGTGGCGCGGATCTCGCCGGTCAGCAGCTTGATGATCGTGGTTTTCCCCGAACCGGACGGGCCGACAAGGAACACGAACTCACCGTCCTGAATGGTGAGATCAATGTCCCGCAGCGTCTCCGCATGGCTTCCGGGGTATTTCATTTTGACATCCTTGAGAAGTACCATAAATCAATCTCCGCGTCAGAGCCGGGGGATCAGTATTCCCCGTTCTGAGAGTTCAGGTATTTTTTGACCATGAGCGCCACCTTGAAGATGATGGCGTGGTCGAACTCACGCAAATCAAGTCCCGTCAGCTTCTTGATCTTTTCAAGACGGTACACCAGCGTGTTGCGGTGGACAAACAGCTTACGGGAGGTTTCGGACACGTTCAGGTTGTTCTCGAAGAACTTGTTGATCGTGTAGAGCGTTTCCTGATCGAGTGCCTCGATCGGGTTTTTCTTGAACACTTCGCTCAGGAACATTTCACAGAGTGTCGTGGGAAGCTGATAGATGAGACGGCCGATGCCGAGGTTATCGTAGTGGATGATGGATTTCTCCGTATCGAACACCTTGCCGACCTCGATGGCGACCTGCGCTTCCTTGTACTTGTCCGCGAGAACGCGGAGATGCTTCGCCGTCGTGCCGATGCCGATGACACACTTGAGATTGAGATCGTCGTGCAGCTTTTTCTCAATCTCCTCGGCGATCTCGTAAACTTCCTTGTTGCTGTCTGCGGGACCGGTCAGCTCCTTGATGAGGACGATATCCGTCTCGTTGATGCTGAGGACGAAGTCCTTCTGTCGGTCGGGGAACATGTTGGAAATGGCTTCGAGCGCGGCCATATCGGTGCGCTCCGTCTGGCGGATCAGCAGAACGGCGCGGGGTACGTCCGTAGCAAAGTGCAGCTCTTTGGCGCGGACATAGATATCTCCCGGCAGGATATTGTCGGAGATGATGTTCTTGACGAAGATCGTCTTGTTGTGCTTTTCCTCGTAATTGATCTTTGCCTCCTGAAAAGCGACCGAGGCAAGGATGCACACGCAGCGCGCCGTGGCGTCATGGCCGTCCACAAAGACGGCATAATCCAGCCGCGTGCTCAGCCCGCCGACGGGCTTATATGTGCGGAAATTGGACGTGAAGATCTGATCGGGATAATCGCCGAAGCCGCCGTGAAAATCATCGAGCTTCGTGCCGATCATGGAAAGCTCGCTGCACGCGGCAACAACTCCCTGATCGTCCACAACGCCGATGCACCGGTCGGTGGCATCCTTCATCTGGATGATGATGCTCTGGAAAATCCTGCTGGACATAACGTCTGCCTCCCCCATCTTTCTATACGAAAATGCTCATCAAAAAACTTAGGGCATTTTTAGGTAATTTTCATAATAAATGATTTCTGTGCAAATTTCAATAGCTAATTCTTTACAACTTGTAAATTTTTTTTACACTTAATCAAATCAAAGCAGATTTATAAAAATCCGCCGGACGGTTTTGTATGATATAACGACATTTTCACGCAAAAACCGAAAATAGGGCGTTCGTCATTTCGACAGAATGTCCGGCCGTATCTTCTCGATCTCCTCCGGCGTCAAGCGGCGGTACTCCCCTTCCGCGAGCGAGCCGTCCAGCCACAGGCCGCCGATGCGCAGACGTTTGAGCTGCAATACGCTCATCTGCCGCGAGCCGAGCATGCGTTTTACCTGGTGGTACTTTCCTTCAAACACTTCGACCTGCACACGCCCGCCGCCGAGATCGATGAGCTCCGCAGGAAGACACTGCGTACCGTCACGCAGCACGATCCCTTCGCGGAAGCCGGCGAAATCTGCCTCACACGGCGTTCCGTCCACCACAGCCTCATAAAGCTTGCTCACATGGCTTTTCGGTGAGATGACCTTATGGGCAAAGGTTCCGTCATCCGTCAGAAGAAGCAGGCCGGTCGTATCCTTGTCCAGCCGCCCGACCGGAAAAAGGCCCCGCCGCTTCCAGTCCTCCGGCATGGCGTCTACGACCGTCGGCTTGCGCGGGTCGCGCGTGGCCGTCAGCACGCCGGCCGGCTTATTGAGCATGATATAGATATGTCCCGGCCCGTCGATCGGCTCGCCGTCAACGGTGAGAGAGACGGCTTCCGGGTCGAACTTCGCCGCGGGGTCGGCGCACGGCGTTCCGTTTACGGCCGCGCGTCCGCGGCGGATGATCTCCCGCGCCTGACTGCGCGAGCAGAGACCGATATCGGTGAGGATCTTGTCAAAACGGACGAGCGGCATATTGCTTTCCTTTCTTCCATACATTGGATCGGGGGTGATTTACGATGCGAAAAACTACACCGGCACGCCGGAAAGGCGCTGTGAAGGTGATATTGTTCGGCGTGCTCGCCGCGGCGGTGATTCTCCTCGCCGGAGCGCTCGGACGGCGCAGCGCGGATACAGCGATCCGCACCGGAACGAACGAAGAACGGATCGCCTATCTGCAGTCGCTCGGCTGGGAGGTCGAGCCGACGCCGATCCTCGAACAGGAGATCACGATGCCGAAGGATTTTCCGGATGTTCTGAAGCAGTACAACGAGCTGCAGCGCCAACAGGGATTTGACCTGGAGGAATACGCCGGGAAAAAGCTGACGCTCTACACCTATCGGATCACGAACCATCCCGACGCGGAGGAAGCGGACGCCTCGCTCTATGTGTACCGGTCGGAACTGGTCGGCGGCGACGTGCATTCCACGTCTTTCACCGGGTTTATGACGGCGCTGCGTTAAAGCTTCAAGATGTACAAAATGGCTGACAGCAAAGCTGCCAGCCATTTTTGTTTACGAAAAGCGAATTACTCGTTGATGCCGATAACAACACCGGAGCCGACGGTACGGCCGCCCTCGCGGATAGCGAAGCGGAGGCCGTTCTCGATGGCGATCGGGGTGATCAGTTCGACGTCCATGTCAACGTTGTCGCCGGGCATGCACATCTCAACGCCTTCGGGAAGGGTGATGACGCCGGTAACGTCGGTGGTACGGAAGTAGAACTGGGGACGGTAGTTGTTGAAGAACGGGGTGTGACGGCCGCCCTCTTCCTTGGAGAGGACGTACACCTGGCCCTTGAACTTGCGCAGGGGCTTGATGGACTTCGGAGCAGCGAGAACCTGGCCGCGCTCGACTTCCTTCTTGGTGATGCCGCGGAGCAGGCAGCCGACGTTGTCGCCAGCCTCGGCGTACTCCAGGGTCTTGTGGAACATCTCGGTGCCGGTGACGACGGATTCCTTGATATCGTCCTCGAGACCGACGATCTCGACCTTGTCGCCGACCTTGACGGTACCACGCTCGACACGGCCCGTAACGACGGTGCCGCGGCCGGTGATGGTGAACACGTCCTCGATGGGCATCAGGAAGGGCAGGTCAGCCTTACGGTCGGGGGTCTTGATCCAGGTGTCAACAGCTTCCATGAGCTCCCAGATGCAGTCATACTCGGGGGCGTTGGGATCGGTGGACTCGGAGGCCAGAGCGTTCAGAGCGGAACCCTTGATGATCGGGGTGTCGTCGCCGGGGAAGTCGTACTTGTCGAGCAGCTCACGGACTTCCATCTCAACGAGCTCGAGCAGCTCGGGGTCGTCAACCTGGTCGCACTTGTTCAGGAAAACGAGAATGTAGGGAACGTTAACCTGACGGGCAAGCAGCAGGTGCTCACGGGTCTGAGCCATCGGGCCGTCGGAAGCAGCGATGACGAGGATCGCGCCGTCCATCTGAGCAGCGCCGGTGATCATGTTCTTGATATAGTCGGCGTGGCCCGGGCAGTCGACGTGGGCGTAGTGACGACCCTGGATCTGCACACCCTTGGTGGCGCCGTGAGAGCCGACGCGGTCAAACGTCTGGTACTCAACGTGGGCAGTGTTGATGGTGATGCCGCGCTCGCGCTCTTCGGGCGCCTTGTCGATGGAGGCGTAGTCAACGAAAGAAGCGGCGTTGGGGTCAGCCATCGCGAGGGTCTTGGTGATGGCGGCGGTCAGGGTGGTCTTACCATGGTCGATGTGGCCGATGGTACCGATATTCACATGGGGCTTGCTGCGGTTGAACATTTGCTTAGCCATGGAAACATCCTCCTAATAGCAAAAATTTAAATTTTGGTTTGGATTTATTCTACAGGAACTTTGCTTATTTTGCAACACCTAAAATCAGGCGTTGTTGCCGCGCTTGCCGATGATGCTCTCCTGGAGGCTCTTCGGAAGCTCGACATAGGTGTGCGGCTCCATGCTGTAGTTGGCACGGCCCTGCGTTTTGGAACGCAGATCGGTCGAATAGCCAAACATGGAAGCGAGCGGCACCTCCGCCGTGACGATCGCAGCGCCGTTGCGGATGTCCGTTCCGACGACCTGACCGCGGCGCGAGTTGAGATCGCCGATAACGTCGCCCATATACTGATCGGGCGTCGTGACAACGACCTTCATGATGGGCTCAAGCAGCGTCGGACCGGCTTTCTGCGCGGCCTCCTTAAAGGCCATGCTGCCGCAGATCTTGAACGCCATTTCGCTCGAGTCGACCTCATGGTAGCTGCCGTCGAGAAGGGTGACCTTCACGTCGACGACCGGATAACCGGCGAGAACACCGGACGCCATGGCGCCCTGGATGCCCTGATCGACGCTGGGGATATACTCCTTCGGGATGGCGCCGCCGGTGACGGCGTTGATGAACTCGTAACCCTTGCCCGGATTCGGCTCGATCTGGATCTTGGCCTGCGCAAACTGGCCCTTGCCGCCGGACTGACGCGCATAGCGCATGTCGACCGTAGCGGTGCCGCGGATGGTCTCCTTGTAGGAAACCTGCGGCTTGCCGACGTTTGCCTCGACCTTGAACTCGCGGAGCAGACGATCCACGATGATCTCGAGATGGAGCTCGCCCATGCCGGCGATAATGGTCTGGCCCGTCTCCTCGTCCGTATAGGTCTTGAAGGTGGGGTCTTCCTCGCTCAGCTTGGAGAGCGCGATCGCCATCTTTTCCTGACCGGCTTTGGTCTTGGGCTCGATGGCAACGCGGATAACGGGTTCGGGGAATTCCATCGATTCGAGAACGATGGGATGCTTGTCGTCGCAGAGAGTATCGCCCGTGCGGGTGTTTTTCAAGCCCACAATAGCGGCGATCTCACCGGCGTACACAGCGTCGATGTCCTCACGATGGTTCGCGTGCATGTGCAGCAGACGGCCGAGACGCTCGCGCTGGCCGCGGACGGTGTTAATCGCCGTTTCGCCGGCCTTAATGGAGCCGGAGTAGACACGGATGAACGCCAGACGTCCGACGAACGGGTCCGTCATCACCTTGAAGACGAGACCGGCAAAGGGGCCGTTCACGTCCGCGGGGAGAGTGACCTCTTCGTCCGTCTTGGGGTTCACGCCGACAACGGGCGGAACATCCAGCGGAGAGGGCAGGAAATCGACAACGGCATCGAGCAGCTTCTGCACGCCTTTGTTCTTGTACGACGTACCGCAGAGGACGGGAACCATGCTGCCGCTGACGGTCGCCTTGCGGATGACCGAGCGCAGACGGTCGGCGGGGATCTCCTCGCCTTCCAGATACATCTCCGCGATCTCATCGTCAAAGAGAGATACGGCATCGATGAGCTTTTCCCTGTACTCGGCGGCAAGATCCGCCATGTTCTCGGGGATGGGCTCCACGCGCATATCCTTACCCAGATCGTCGTAGAAAACGACGGAATCCATGTCGATGAGATCGATGATCCCACGGAAGTCGGATTCCTTTCCGATGGGCAGCTGGATGGGCACGGCATTCGCCTTCAGACGGTCATGGATCATGTCCATGACGTTGTAGAAGTCGGCGCCGGTAATATCCATCTTATTGACGTAGATCATGCGCGGAACATTGTAATGGTCCGCCTGACGCCACACCGTTTCCGTCTGGGGCTCGACACCGCCCTTGGCGCAGAGGACGGTCACGCAGCCGTCCAGCACGCGCAGGCAGCGCTCCACCTCGGCAGTGAAGTCGACATGGCCCGGCGTATCGATGATGTTGATGCGCGTATCCTTCCAGAAGCAGGTGGTAGCAGCGCTGGTGATGGTGATACCGCGCTCCTGCTCCTGCACCATCCAGTCCATCGTGGCGTTGCCTTCATGGGTCTCGCCGATTTTGTAGTTGACGCCGGTATAGAAGAGAATACGCTCGGTAGTCGTCGTCTTACCCGCATCAATGTGCGCCATGATGCCGATGTTTCTGGTTTTTTCAAGTGAATATGATCTGGGCATAAATCTCTACCTTTGCTGAAATTACCAACGATAGTGGGCGAAGGCCTTGTTGGACTCGGCCATCTTGTGCGTATCCTCGCGCTTCTTGACGGAGGCGCCGGTGTTGTTCACGGCGTCCATGATCTCGTTGGCGAGACGCTCCTTCATAGTCTTTTCGCTGCGCTTGCGGGAGTAGCCGACCAGCCAGCGGAGACCGAGGGTCTGACGACGCTCCGGACGAACCTCGATAGGCACCTGGTAGGTGGCGCCGCCGACACGGCGGGCCTTGACTTCCAGAGCCGGCATGATGTTGTTGAGAGCTTCGGTAAACACCTCAAGCGGATTGCGATCCAGCTTCTTCTGGATCAGGTCAAAGGCGTCGTAAACCACCTTCTGGGCCACGCCTTTTTTGCCGTCCAGCATAACACCGTTGATGAGCTTGGTCACCAGAACGCTGTTGTATACGGGATCCGGCAAGATTTCTCTTTTGGGAACGTTACCTCTTCTGGGCACTTTGCTTCCCTCCTTCATTATGAAATGATCTCAAAGGTACTCGACGGCAGCGCTCTGCCGCCGCTGTGTCCAAAAGGTTATCATATAAATAAAATATATCAATAACCAACAGGACACTGTTGGGGGTTTCGCTTACTTCTTACCCGCCTTGGGTCTCTTGGCGCCGTACTTGGAGCGGGACTGGCAGCGGCCATTGACGCCCTGGGAATCGAGAGTGCCGCGGATGATGTGGTAACGGACACCGGGCAGGTCCTTGACACGGCCGCCGCGAATCATAACGACGGAGTGCTCCTGCAGGTTGTGGCCGACACCGGGAATGTAGGCAGTCACTTCGTAACCGTTGGTGAGACGGACACGGGCGATCTTACGCAGAGCGGAGTTCGGCTTCTTAGGAGTCGAGGTACGCACAGCGGTGCAGACGCCGCGCTTCTGGGGAGAAGACTGGTCGGTCTCGCGGTTCTTCAGAGTGTTCAGGCCTTTCTGCATGGCAGGAGAGGTGGACTTGTAGGTCACCTGCTCTCTTCCCTTACGGACAAGCTGGTTAAATGTGGGCATGATTTTCCTCCTTTCCTCAAAAAAATGCTCTCGTGCGGGCGTGCGCCCACACGTTTTTTGATTCTAACAGATTGCACAAGAATAGTCAAGAAAATTCTGTAATTTTTCCGAGCAAAAAATTTCACTCCGCAGTCATCAAAGATCAGAAAAATTCCGGAGTGAAGGATCACTCCGGAATTTATTCGGATTAAAGCGCATTGGTGAGCTTTTTGAGCTCGGAGAGGTCGACGTAGTCGGCTTCATCCTCGATGGACTCGTCCGTCTTCATTTCAAAGTTGCGGTACATGTCCAGACCGGAGCCGGCCGGGATGAGCTTGCCGATGATGACGTTTTCCTTCAGACCGACCAGGTGGTCGACCTTGCCCTTGATGGCGGCCTCGGTGAGTACTTTGGTCGTCTCCTGGAAGGACGCGGCGGACATCCAGCTGTCGGTTGCGAGCGACGCCTTTGTGATGCCGAGCAGGATCGGCGTGCCGGCGGCGAGAGTGAGTCCCTCTTCCCCGGCGTCGATGCGTGCCTGGATCGCCTTGTTGGCGTCCTTGAGCTCGTTGACGTCGACAGTGGAGCCGGAGAGCAGATCGGTGCTGCCGGCGTCCTCGATGCGGACCTTGCGCATCATCTGGCGGACAATGACTTCGATGTGCTTGTTGTTGATATCGACGCCCTGCTGACGGTACACCTTCTGGACTTCCTGCACCAGATAGTTGCGCACGCCCGGGCGACCGAACTCGTCGTCGTTCACGCCGCGGATGCGGAGCACATCGTGCGGACTGAGCGCGCCGCGGGTCAGCTCCTGTCCCTGTTCGATATGGTCGCCGTTCTGCACGATGATGCCGGCGCCAACGGGGACCTGATACACACGGGTCTCGCCCTGCTCGGCGTTGGTGACGGTGAGAGCCATCATGTTCTTGCGGGCTTCCTCGATCGTGAGCGTGCCGCTGATCTCGCTGAGCACGGCCATCTTCTTGGGCTTGCGCGCCTCGAAAAGCTCTTCGACTCGCGGCAGACCCTGCGTGATGTCGTCACCGGCGACGCCGCCGCTGTGGAACGTACGCATGGTCAGCTGCGTGCCGGGCTCGCCGATGGACTGCGCGGCGATGACGCCGACGGCTTCGCCGGAATTGACCGGCTTGCCGGTGGCAAGGTTCATGCCGTAGCAGCGGGCGCATACGCCGCAGCGCGATTCGCAGGAGAGCACGCTGCGAACCTCAACGCTCGCAACGCCGTGGGCGGCGAGGAACTTTGCATCGCCGGACATGAGCAGGTGATCGGTATCGAACAGCACCTCGCCGGTCTTGGGATCGACGACGGGCTTGGCCGGGAAGCGGCCGTGGATGTTCTCACCGAAGGAGTGGATATACTCGTCGTACTTCGGATCCTCTGGATCGAGCGTAAACACGGCGTAGCCGCGGCTGTCGATCGCCGTGGCGGGCACGCCCTCGGTCGTGCCGCAGTCCGGCTCGCGGATGATGACGTCCTGGCTGACATCGACCATTCGGCGGGTCAGATAACCGGAGTCAGCGGTACGAAGCGCCGTATCGGCCATGCCCTTTCGGGCGCCGCGGGTAGAGATGAAGTACTCGAGAACGCTCAGACCTTCACGGAAGTTCGCCTTGATGGGGATCTCGATGGTCTTACCGGCGGTGTTCGCCATCAGGCCGCGCATACCGGCGAGCTGACGGATCTGGTTGGCGCTGCCTCGGGCGCCGGACGTCGCCATGATGTTGATGGGGTTGAACTCGTCGAGGTTGTCCATCAGGGCCTTGGCGACTTCGCCGGTCGTTCTTTCCCACTCGGCGACGACCATGCGGTAGCGTTCGTCGTTGGTGATAAGACCGCGCCTGTACTGCTTTTCGATCGCGAGGACCTTTTTCTCGGTCTCGGCGATCTTTTCCTTTTTCGCCTCGGGGACGACCATGTCCGCGATGGAGATGGTCATGCCGCTGCGGGTGGAGAACTTGTAGCCCTGCGCCTTGATGCTGTCGAGCACTTCGGCGGAAATGGTGAAGCCGTGCTTCTGGATGCAGCGGTCAATGATTTCGCCGAGCTTTTTCTTATCGACGCGGAAGCCGACCTCGTAATCGAACGCATGCTCAGGATCGGTACGATCCACAAAGCCGAGATCCTGCGGGATGGGCTCGTTGAAGATGATGCGGCCGACGGTCGTTTCGACGGTCTTGTACTTTTCCACGCCGTCGATGGTCTTGGTCACGCGGACCTTGATGGGGCTGTGGAGCGTGACGGCGCCGGCCTGATACGCCATGAGCGCTTCCTCGGGGGTGCTGAACGCCATGCCGGTGCCCTCTTCCTCGCGCACATAGGTGAGGTAGTAGGAGCCGAGGACCATGTCCTGCGTCGGGATGGAGTGCGGGTGGCCGTCCTGCGGGCGCAGGAGGTTGTTGACCGAGAGCATGAGAATGCGGGCTTCCGCCTGCGCCTCAGCGCTCAGAGGAACGTGGATCGCCATCTGGTCGCCGTCAAAGTCGGCGTTGTAGGCGGTGCAGGCCAGCGGGTGCAGCTTGAGAGCGCGGCCCTCAACGAGCACCGGCTCGAACGCCTGAATGCCCAGACGGTGCAGCGTCGGCGCGCGGTTGAGCAGAACAGGGTGCTCCTTGATGACAACATCGAGAGCGTCCCAGACCTCAGGCTTCTGACGGTCCACCATCTTCTTGGCGGATTTGATGTTGTTGGCGACGCCGTCCTCGACGAGCTTCTTCATCACGAACGGGCGGAAGAGCTCAATGGCCATTTCCTTCGGCACGCCGCACTGGTACATCTTGAGTTCCGGTCCGACGACGATAACGCTTCGGCCGGAGTAGTCAACACGCTTGCCGAGCAGGTTCTGGCGGAAGCGGCCCTGCTTGCCCTTGAGCATGTCGCTCAGAGACTTGAGCGCGCGGGAGTTCGCGCCGGTGACGGCGCGGCCGCGGCGGCCGTTATCGATGAGGGAGTCCACCGCCTCCTGCAGCATGCGCTTTTCGTTGCGCACGATGATGTCGGGGGCGCTGAGCTGGATGAGGCGCTTGAGACGGTTGTTGCGGTTGATGACGCGGCGGTACAGGTCGTTCAGGTCGCTCGTCGCAAAGCGGCCGCCGTCGAGCTGGACCATCGGGCGGATCTCCGGCGGAATGACCGGGAGAATGTCGATGATCATCCACGAGGGCTTGTTGCCGGACTGGCGGAACGCCTCAACGACTTCAAGACGCTTGACGATCTTCGCTTTTTTCTGGCCGGAAGCGGACTTCAGCTCCTCGCGGAGGTCGTGGGAGAGCTGCTCGCAGTCGATCTCCTCGAGCAGCTTCTTGATCGCCTCGGCGCCCATGCCCGCCTGGAAATCGTCCTCGTACTTCTCGCGCATATCGCGGTATTCCTTCTCAGAGAGAAGATCGCAGCGCTTGAGCGGCGTGGAGCCGGGATCGGTGACGATATAAGAGGCGAAGTACAGGACTTTCTCAAGGGTGTGCGGCGTCATGTCGAGCAGCAGGCCCATGCGGGACGGGATGCCCTTGAAATACCAGATGTGGCTCACGGGCGCGGCCAGTTCAATGTGGCCCATGCGCTCGCGGCGAACCTTGCTCTTGGTAATCTCGACGCCGCAGCGGTCGCAGATTTTGCCCTTGTAGCGGATCTTCTTATACTTTCCGCAGTGGCATTCCCAGTCCTTCGTGGGCCCGAAAATGCGCTCGCAGAAAAGGCCGTCGCGCTCGGGCTTGAGCGTGCGGTAGTTGATGGTCTCCGGCTTTTTGACTTCGCCGTGGGACCAGGAAAGGATCATTTCGGGAGAAGCAATGCCGATCTGAATGGCGTCAAACGGGGTGTAGCTCATTATTCTCTCTCCTCCACTTCATCCGTATCGTCGTCGCCGAAGGACTTTTCGTTCTCCGGCTCGTCGCCGAACACCGACTGACTGCGGTCAATGCTGAATCCGGCGTCGCTGAAGTCTTCCTCGCTCGCGCGGTAATCGTCGCGCATGCCGGGGATGTAATCGTCCTCGTCGTCTTCCTTGAGTTCGATCTCCTGTCCGTCCTTGTCGAGAACCTTGATGTCCAGACACAGGGACTGGAGCTCCTTGACCAGAACCTTGAACGATTCCGGCACGCCGGGCTGCGGGATGTTGTGACCCTTGACGATGCTCTCGTACGTGCGGACACGGCCGGTAACGTCGTCGGACTTGACGGTCAGAATCTCCTGCAGGGTGTGCGCCGCGCCGTAGGCTTCGAGCGCCCAGACTTCCATTTCGCCGAAGCGCTGGCCGCCGAACTGCGCCTTGCCGCCGAGCGGCTGCTGCGTAACGAGGCTGTACGGGCCGGTGGAGCGGGCGTGGATCTTATCGTCAACGAGGTGGTGCAGCTTGAGGAAGTACACCCAGCCGACGGTGACGTCGTTGTCGAACTTGTCGCCGGTGCGGCCGTCGTACAGCACGCTCTTGCCGTCCTCGCGGAGTCCGGCCTCGCGGAGCGTTTCGCGGATGGCGGTCTCGTTCGCGCCGTTGAAGATCGGCGTGGCGACCTTCCAGCCGAGCGCCTGCGCGGCGTAGCCCAGGTGGACTTCGAGGACCTGTCCGATGTTCATACGGGACGGGACGCCCAGCGGGTTCAGCACGATGTCGAGCGGGGTGCCGTCCGGCAGGTACGGCATATCCTCACGCGGCAGGATGCGGGAAACGACGCCCTTGTTGCCGTGGCGGCCGGCCATCTTGTCGCCGACGGAGATCTTGCGCTTCTGCGCAATATACACGCGGACGACCTGATTGACGCCGGGGGACATTTCGTCGCCGTTTTCGCGGGTGAACACTTTGACATCGACGATGATGCCGCTCTCGCCGTGCGGCACCTTCAGCGAGGTGTCGCGCACTTCGCGGGCCTTCTCGCCGAAAATGGCGCGGAGCAGGCGCTCCTCGGCAGTGAGGTCAGTCTCGCCCTTGGGCGTGACCTTGCCGACGAGAATGTCGCCGCTACGGACCTCGGCGCCGACGCAGATGATGCCGCGCTCGTCGAGGTATTTGAGAGCGTCGTCGCCGACGCCGGGGATATCGCGGGTGATCTCCTCGGGCCCGAGCTTGGTATCGCGGGCGTCGCACTCATACTCTTCCACATGGATGGAGGTGTAAACGTCGTCCATGACAAGGCGCTCGTTGAGGAGAACGGCGTCCTCGTAGTTGTAGCCTTCCCAGGTGGTGAAGCCTACGAGCACGTTCTTGCCGAGGCTGATCTCGCCCTGCGAAGTGGAGGGGCCGTCGGCGATGACGTCGCCTTCCTTCACGCGCTCGCCGACCTTGACGATCGGGCGCTGGTTGAAGCAGGTGCCCTGGTTGCTGCGGGAGAACTTGATGAGCTTGTAGTCCTTGCTCTCGCCGCTGTCATAGCGGACGGTGATGCTGTCCGCGCTCACGCGGGTGACGGTGCCTTCGCCCTCGGCGAGGACAACGACGCCGGAGTCGACCGCGCAGCGGTGCTCGATGCCGGTGGCAACGATGGGCTGCTGGGTCGTCATCAGAGGAACGGCCTGACGCTGCATGTTCGCGCCCATCAGAGCACGGTTCGCGTCGTCGTTTTCGAGGAACGGGATCATCGCGGTGGCGATGGAGATCATCATGCGCGGGGACACGTCCATGAAGTCGACCTTCTCGCGGTCCACGTCGATGATCTCGTCGCGGTGGCGGCAGGTGACACGCTTATTGATAAGTCTTCCCTGCTCGTCGAGCGGCTCGGTCGCCATGGCCATGATGTACTGGTCTTCCACGTCCGCCGTCATGTAGACGACTTCCTTGGTGACGACGCCGGTCTCCTTGTCGATGCGGCGGTACGGCGTAATGAGGAAGCCGTACTCGTTCACACGGGCATAAGACGACAGGTAGTTGATAAGGCCGATGTTCGGACCTTCGGGCGTCTCGATCGGGCAGAGGCGCGCATAGTGGCTGTAGTGAACGTCTCGCACGTCGAAGTTGGCGCGCTCACGGGTCAGGCCGCCGGGGCCGAGCGCGGAGATACGGCGCTTATGCGTAAGCTCGGCCAGCGGGTTCGTCTGATCCATGAACTGGCTCAGCGGGCTGGAGCCGAAGAACTCCTTGATCGCCGCCGTGACGGGACGGATGTTGATGAGGCTCTGGGGCGTGACGATGTCGAGATCCTGCAGCGTCATGCGCTCGCGGATCACGCGCTCCATGCGGGAGAAACCGATGCGGAACTGGTTCTGCAGCAGCTCACCCACGCTGCGGACGCGGCGGTTGCCGAGATGGTCGATATCGTCCGGCTCGCCGATGCCGTGCGCGAGGCAGCAGAGATAGTTCGCCGCGGAGAAGATATCGTCGCAGATGACGTGCTTCGGCATGAGAAGATCCACGTTCTCCTTGAGCACTTCCTTGAGCTCTTCGCCCTCGTACTGCTCCATGTACTGGCGCAGGAGGATGAAGCGGACGCGCTCGCGCAGACCGAGCTCTTCCTTGATGATGCGGCGGTTCTCCGCATCGTCGTCCGAGAAGCGGACGAAATCGGCGGCATCGACCATGCCGTTGGAGAACACGCGGACGGTCTCGTTCTCGCCGACGGTGAGACGCACGGCGTTAACGCCCTTCTTCTCCAGCTCGCGGACGCGCTCGCGGGTAAGCGTTTCGCCGGCGTCGGCGATGATCTCGCCGGTCATCGGGTCGGCAACGGGCTCAGCCAGAGCGTAGCCCGCAACGCGCGGGTAGAGCGCGAGCTTCTTGTTGAACTTGTAGCGGCCGACGTTGGAAATGTCGTACCGGCGGTGGTCAAAGAAGAGGTTTTCGAGCAAAGTCTCGCTGCTCTCCACCGTCGGGGGATCGCCGGGACGGAGCTTCTTGTAGATCTCGAGCAGGCAGTCGTCGCGGGAGATGCAGGTGTCGCGCTCGAGCGTGGTGACGATGCGCTTGTCGTCGCCGAAGATCTCGCGGAGCGCGTCGCCGGTGACGGCGCCGCCCATGGGATTGTCGATGCAGCTGAGCCAGGTGTGCGGCTTGTCCGCCTTGTAAGCGCCGAGAGCCTTGAGCAGAAGCGTGGCGGGCAGCTTGCGGTTCTTGTCGATGCGGACATAGAACACGTCGTTCAGATCCGTCTCATACTCGAGCCACGCGCCGTGGTACGGGATGATGGTCGTGCCGTACACGGAGCTGTTGGTCTTGTCCGTCTTCTTGTCAAAGTAAACACCGGGCGAACGGACGATCTGAGAGACGATAACGCGCTCGGCGCCGTTGATGATGAACGTGCCGCTCGCGGTCATGAGCGGGAAATCGCCCATGAAGATCTCCTGTTCCTTGATCTCCTCGGTCTCACGGTTGCGCAGACGCACGCTGACCTTCAGCGGGGCGGCGTATGTGGCGTCACGCGCCTTGCACTCCTCCTCCGAATACTTGGGCGGCTCGTTCATGGAATAATCCACGAAGGAGAGCTCCAGGTTGCCGGAGTAGTCCGTAATGGCAGCTACGCCCTTGAAGACCTCCCGCAGGCCCTCGTCCAGAAACCATTTATAGGAATTCTTCTGGATCTCGAGCAGGTGCGGCATGTCCTGGATCTCTTCCGCGCGGGCATAGCTCTTTCTGATTGTTCTTCCGTACTGTACGTCCTTAGGCATCGGCGAATCTCCCTTTTTCCGCCGGAGGAGCTTAACTCCGGCGCAGAATACCCGTTCCGGGGGGAATATGGTTTGCGGTGCCGCTTTGCCGAAACGCCCGGCTGCGTTGTTAAAACATCGCCATTCGGGTTGATTTTTCGCAGAGCGGCTGATATACTAACGATAGTAAAAAGGGCTGTATGCGGCTATCCATAGCAACATATAGCAATTTATTATACCAAGCCGTCCTTGCAGTGTCAAGGGCGATTTTTTTATAATTTCTGTGTTGCCGCGCGCCGCGCTTTGCCGTAAAATACACAGAAACAACGCATTTCCGGAGCTGCCAATGGAACGATTCGTGATCCTGCTCGCCCTGGCCGGGCTGAGCTATCTTCTGCTGTATGCCGAAGGTCTTGTAAAGACCTCCCGGGCGCGTTTTGCCGTGCTCGGCGTGCTGCTCGCCGCGTTCGGCGTGCGTTTTATCCTTTTCGGCATTGCGCCGAACGACACGGCAAATGCCGTGGAGGACGCAATCGCCTGGTATCGGGACGCCGGAGGGTTCTGGGGCATCCGCTCCTCCGCTCTTCCCTATTCGATCCCGGTGCAGTACTTTCTGGCGCTCTTTTCTCTTGCGCCGGGCGGCGGGCTTACCTTATTTAAATATCTCTGCGTTTTTGCCGAGGTTACGATGGCATGGGCGGCGCAGCGGTGCGTCCAGTGCGTCACGGTGCGCGCGCAGCCGCGTCTCTTCGCTTTTCTCATTGTGCTGCTCCTTCCCTCCGGGATCTTTCAGGGCGTCTGCTCCGCCGCAGGCGACAGTCTCTGGTGGGCTTTCATAGCGCTCGCAGCCTCCTGCGCCATGCGCGGGGAGTGGCGCTGGTGCGCGGGGATGCTCGCGCTTGCCGTCGCCTTTCATCCTGCGGCGCTTTGGATCGTACCGGTATTCTGGGTCTTTACCGCCGTGCGGCGCAATACATGGTTTTCGCTGCTGCATCTCGTCGGATGGTATATCGCCGTTCTGGTCCCGGCGCTGCTGCTCGGCCGCCCCGGCAGCGAGTGCCTGCCGTTTTACCCGGCGCTCGGAACGCTCACGGCGCGGCCGCTTTTCGGTGGAGCGCCGGGCATTTACTCGCTCTCGCAGCATTCGTTCATCGCACCGACCGGCATTGCGCTCTACATCGTTTTCGCGCTGCTGCTCGTATGGCGCATGAGCCGGAAAAGTCTCGCCTCCGACCGGCGGCGGCAGCTCACGGCGCTCTCTCTTGCCTCGCTCTGCGCCGTGGCGTTCCTGCCGTGGATGTGTGCCGACAGTCTTTACGGCGCGGAGGTGCTCCTTGTCGCGCTCTGCTGCCTGGAGCCGAAGGTCATCCCCGCAGCGGTGTGCGTGAGTTTTGCTTCGGCGCTTGCGCTTTTGAAGGATGTCTACGGCAGCGCCGTCTTTCTCCCGCTCGGCTGGGCAAGCCTCGCGCTCCTCGCCGCCATGGTCGTCCTTCTGCTGTATCTGGTTTTGAAGAAAAAGGTTCCCAAGAGGGTAGGCTAATAAATTGGGGTCGGCAACTGCAGCGCCGATATTCTCCGCCGAAAATGACCGGAAGGTTCTCCTTGACAGTACCCGCCGTTGCGGTATATAACATTTTTTGACACGGAACTTGTGGTATTGGCAAGAGAGCTAAAAACGGCCACTCCCCTTTACGATTCTCGTTCCGTGTCTTTTTTAAGTGAAGTCTTTTCTTGACTATTCCCAAGCTGGTGTATAAAATATCCATAGAAGCAGAATTTGTTGGTTCAACGAGCCGTCTGTTTACGGTCGCGCCTTGAACGGGTCCGCATTCTGCTTTTTTGAAATACCCCCGAATACAGAAGAGGATCGGGCCAAAGGGGCTGCGTGCTTGCCGTATGTGTCGGGGATTTCCTTTTGCCGCCCGCGATCTTGACACCCTCTTTCGCATATGTTATATTTTTTATGGAGCCATACGGTGGTTGGCGTGACGGGAATTGCACCCTGAGCTGCATCAGCCATATATCGGCTCTTTTTTTATCCAAGTCCGGTATGTGCTTGTTTCCGGATAACGCTGCGCTTTCTTCAGCGGAAAACTCTCTTGAAAAGTTTTCTCTTCAATACTTATAATTTTGACCTCAAGAGACTCCCGAATGTGAAAGAAAATCGGGCCAAACGGGCTGCGTACTTTCGCGTGTAGTTGGAAGTCTCTTTGTTTTTAACTCTGTCTCGATCCGCTGTCTCTGCATTGTGTGAAACGGTCTGTTTTATTTTCCGTTCCGAACGATCCATCCGGATATATTTGCTTGACTATTCCTCTCCGTCCGGCGTATAGTATTCATAGACGAAGGATCTGCGTTGATATTGCTCTTGTACTGTACTTGAATAATGCCTTGCGCAGAGCCTTCGGCAAAGGAAGCAGTCCCGGCAGACGTTTCGGACGTTTTCGTGAGGGCGGAAGCACTCGCTATGTCGGTTATGCTTCCTTTTTCTTGACAACAACTCTTCATCAAACATATATATCTACGAATCAGAATCTGTTGTCACATTGCGCACCATCGTTGGCTGCGTTTATGTTGGGTTGGGATTCTGCTTCAGGAAGATACATCCGATGAGACATCGGCGGAAGTTCTGCCTTTTGGTATGAGTCCTGCACTGTCCAAAGATGTATCTTCTTTTCATTCAAGCTATCGATCTGCCAAACGTCAATCCCCCGCAGGAGCAGCACTCCTGCGGGGGATTGACGTTTATGGAAGATTAATCCTTCTGCCGGTAGCTGCCGAAGAATTTTTCAAGACGCACGGAGGCCTCCTTCAGCGAAACGAGGTCGGGCAGGTAGACGATGCGGAAATGATCCGGTTCGCCCCAGTTAAAGCCCGTACCGGCGGTGATGAGGATCTTCTGTTCCTTCAGAAGATCGAGCGCCATCTGCTCGTCGCTGTGGATATTGAATTTCGTCGTGTCCACCTTCGGGAAAATGTAAAACGCCGCTTTCGGCTTGGCAGCGCTCAAGCCGGGGATGGAGTTGAGCGTTTTCCAGATCAGCTCACGCTGCTCGTAAAGCCGTCCGCCGGGGCACAGATATTCGTCCACCGACTGATAGCCGCCGAGAGAGGTCTGGATGATGCTCTGTGCCGGAACGTTGGAGCAAAGGCGCATTTTGGCAAGAAGATTCAGCCCATCGATATATCCCTTGGCGTGGGACTTATCACCGGCGAGACACACCCAGCCGACGCGGAAGCCCGCAACGCGGTGGGATTTGGAAAGGCCGTTGAAGCAGAGCGTCAGAAGGTCGGGCGCGAGCGAGGCGAGCGCGATGTGCTCCGGTTCTCCCTGCATGACGAGACGGTCGTAGATCTCGTCGGCAAAGAGGATAAGGTCGTTCTCGCGGGCGACCTGCACGATCTGCTCAAGGATCTCCTTCGGATAGAGCGCGCCGGTCGGGTTGTTCGGGTTGATGACGACGATGCCCTTCGTGCGCGGCGTGACCTTGGATCGAAGATCGTTGATATCGGGGTACCAGTCCTGCTGCTCGTCGCAGAGATAGTGTACCGCCTTGCCGCCGGCGAGCGTGATGGACGCCGTCCAGAGCGGATAATCCGGCGCGGGGACAAGGATCTCGTCGCCGTCGTCCAGAAGGCCCTGCATGGTGAGCGTGATGAGCTCACTCACGCCGTTGCCGGTAAAGATGTCGTTGATGCCGACATTCGGAATGCCCTTGAGCTGGCAGTACTGCATGATCGCCTTGCGGGCGGAGAAGAGGCCGCGGGAGTCGGAATAGCCCTCGCAGTTGCGCAGGTTATAGATCATGTCGAGAATGACCTCGTCCGGCGCATAGAAGCCGAAGGGGGCGGGATTGCCGATGTTGAGCTTGAGTATATTCGCGCCGCGCGCTTCCATGCGCATGGCCTCGTCCATTACGGGACCGCGGATGTCGTAGCAGACGTTGTCGAGCTTTTTGGACTGCTCGTAATTTTTCTTTTCCATGGTATTTCTCCTTTTCGTAAAAATGAAAACGCCCTGAGCCAAACGGCTCAGGGCGGAAAATACTCCGTGTTACCACCTGAATTCGGACAAAACGTCCGCACTCTGCCCGGTACTGCATACCGGTTCTCTGTATAACGGTGAGACTCCGTCCGGGCATTTTCTCCCGGCCGCTCAGGGATGGCTTCCGAACGGAACGCATCAAGGCTTGCACCAACCGCCTTTTCTCTGCATGCGAACGCCGCTCGTACTCTTTCCCGTCAAAGCGTTTTCTTATGGATTGAGTGGAGTCTACCACCGTTCCCGCCGAATGTCAAGGGCAAATGAAAAAAACTATGGAAAGCGTGCCGGCTTTCAGCTTCCTTTCAGGTTCACATTGTAGTATACTGTGGATGAAAAAGAGGTGTATGCCATGAAAATATTGATCGTAGAAGACGAAAAGCTGCTGGCCGACTCGCTCAAAACGCTGCTCGAAAGCAAAGGCTTTGACGTAGAGACCGTGTACGACGGCATTTCCGGCGCGGAATACGCCGAGCTCGGCGTATACGATCTGCTGATACTGGATGTAATGATGCCCGGCATGGACGGCTACGCCGTCGCGCGCTCCGTCCGCGCGAGGCGGTGCGGCGTGCCGATACTGATGCTGACGGCGCGTTCAAGTCTGGAGGACCGCGTGGAAGGGCTCAACGCCGGAGCGGATTACTATCTCACAAAGCCCTTTGACACGCGCGAGCTGCTCGCGTGCATCAACGCGCTGCTGCGGCGGCAGGGCGCGCAGGTAGACGCGCTCTCCTTCGGGAATACAACGCTCGATCTCGCCTCCGGCACGCTCTGCTGCGCCGATAAGTCCGTTCGACTCTCGGCGCGGGAGTTTGATGTCATGCGTCTCCTGCTCCAGTCCGGCGGCAGCAATCTCTCCAAGGAAGCGCTGCTCTCGCGCGTCTGGGGTTTTGACTCCAACGCCGTGGAAAACAGCGTGGAGGTCTACGTCGGGTTCCTCCGCAAAAAGCTCGCGAGCATCGGGTCAAACGTCCGCATCGAATCCGTCCGGCGGCTCGGCTATCATCTGGAGGTGGCTTCCTCATGCTGAAAAAGCTCCGGCTGCGGTTTGTCGGCATCAATATGGCGATCGTGCTCGTGATCCTCTGCACGATCTTCGGCGTGCTGCTGCACACCACGCACGCAAATCTCGAGCGGGAATCCGTGGATATGATCACCGCCGTAGCCGCCGACCCCTTGCAGCTCAACTGGCCGGACACGGCCTCCCGTCTTCCCTATTTCACAGTGCGCATATCGCCCTACGGCAGCGTGCGCGTGAGCGGGACGAGCTATTATGACCTCTCCGACGAGCAGGTGCTCTCCGGCATCGTCACGGCAGCGCTGCGCTCCGGCGGCGAGCAGGGTCTGCTGCACGACTATTCTCTCCGCTATTTGCGGACAACATGGCGCGGGAACGAGTATATCATTTTTGCCGACGTATCCAGCGCGAACGCCACGATGCAGAATCTCTGGCGAAGCTGTATTCTCATCGGGCTATGCGCCGCGGCGGTATTTCTCGCCGTCAGCTTTCTTCTGGCGCGCTGGGCGGTGAAGCCGGTGGAAAGGGCATGGACGCAGCAGAAGCAATTCGTTTCCGACGCCTCGCACGAGCTGAAAACGCCGCTTACCGTGATCCTCACGAACGCGGAAATGCTCCGTGATCCTTCGTATTCCGAGCCGGAGCGGCAGCGCTTTGCCGAGAGCATCCTCACCATGTCGCACCAGATGCGCGGGCTGGTGGAAAACCTTCTGGAGCTTGCGCGAGTGGATAACGGCGCGGTGAAAAAAGTATTTGAGGCGCTCGACTGGAGTTCTCTGGTGCAGGACGCCGTGCTGCCGTTTGAAGCGCTGTTCTTTGAAAAGGGCCTGAAGCTTCAAACCGATATTGAACCCGGCATCACGGTGCGGGGCAGCGCGCAACATCTGCGGCAGTGCGCGGAGATCCTGCTGGATAATGCCGTCAAGTATTCCGCTCCCGGTACGGTCCGCGTAGCGCTGAAAAAGACCGGGCACGACAAATGCGCTTTGAGCGTAGCAACGCCCGGCGAGCCGCTCTCGCCGGAGGAATGCAAAAACGTGTTCAAGCGCTTTTACCGGGTCGACCGCGCCCGCGCCATGGATCACAGCTACGGTCTCGGGCTTTCGATCGCCGAGAGCATCGTGTCCGAACACGGCGGAAAGATCCGCTGCGAGGGCAAAGCGGACGGAAATGTTTTCACCGTTACGCTCCCGACCGTAAAAGGAGAAGCAAAATAAACTTGGATATATCCGCGCTGTCTGATCGATTTACCGTCCGGCGGCTGACGGACGCAGACGTTCCCGCCATGCATGAAACTAACGAGATATAATATCAATACCACGCCCCGCGCCGCAGAGCGAAGCGTTCTGGGTAAAGAACGGTTTTACCAAAGCCGGAGAAGTGTACCCCAACGATTATTCCGCCTGCCTGCCGATGGAGCGGTTAATTTTAGCAAAGGAGAATACCATGCCAGTTACCTTCCGAAAGGCTGCGGCATCTGATATTGACGCTGTGACCGCCATTTATGATGCCATTATCGCCGAAGAAGAGGCCGGACGTGCCGCGACCGGCTGGAAGCGCGGAATTTATCCTGTGCGCGCCACGGCGGAGGCCGCGCTCACGCGCGGCGATCTCTTCGTTGCGGAAGCGGACGGACGCGTCGCGGCGGCCGCTGTTCTGAATCACATACAGGTCGATGTATACGCCGGTGCGCCGTGGGAGTTTGAAGCGCCGGATGAGGAAATTTTCGTTATGCACACGCTCGTGGTCGATCCCGCCGCCGGAGGGCACGGACTGGGCCGCGCGTTCGAGACCTTTTACGAGCAGGAGGCCGCCCGGCAGGGCTGCCGGTATCTCCGTATCGACACGAACGTGCGCAATACCCGCGCGCGGCGGCTGTACCATTCGCTCGGGTATAAAGAGATCAGCGTCGCGCCGTGCACGTTCAACGGTCTGAGCGACATTGATCTTGTGCTGCTCGAAAAAGCACTTTGAGATCCATACGCAAAAACCGGCGGACGGGAATCACATCCTGTCCGCCGGTTTTGTTATTCGGTTTTTGGCGCGTCGCCCCGGAAGATGAGGATCCCGGCGGCGGCAAGTAAAAGGATCCCGCCGCCGACCACGGCGAAACCCGCGGGGCTCGTCGTATCGAGCAGGAAGGAGAAAACAAACGAGCCGACCGGCATGAACAGCACCGCCACGGTAAAGATGATGCTGAACACGCGCCCGAGATACGCCTCGTCCGCACGAAGCTGGACATACGACATGAACTGAATGTTGAAAACCGTCAGCGCCGTGCCGGAGAGGAGGAACGGAATAAGGCAGACGATCGCGCTCCCTGTGAGCGCAGCGAGCGGCTCGAGCGCGAGCGCGGCGCCCATCGCGCCGAGGAAAAGCACCATGAGACGCGCGTTTTCCTTTACCCGGCTCCCAAGACGTGAGCTGATGAGCGAGCCGAGAAGTCCGCCCGCCGCCTCCATAACGAGCACCTTGCTGTAAAACTCGATGCCGAAGGAGGCGTACATCACGTCGGTATACGGGCAAAGGAGGTTGAAGCCCGCAAGGAAGAAGTTGACAAGCGCCGAGAGCAGGATGAGGAACAAAAGCTGCCGTTCCCGTATGAGATAGGCAAAGCCCTCGGCGATATCGCGGAAGATGTTTTTCTTTTCCTTCGGCTTCTTCTGCACGCCCGAAATGGGCGTGAGAAGCATTTCGGAAACGGCGGACAAAAGGAACGTGAGCGCGTCAAAGAGAAGCGCCCCGCGCACGCCGATCCACCGCACAAGCAGCATACCGGCCATCGGCCCCGCAATTTTTATGACCTCTCCCCCGCCGTTGCTGACGGAATTATACATGCCGATGCGTTCACCGTCGACCATCTCACGGACGATGGAGCGGTACGTCGGAGAGTTGAAGGCGTACACAACGGCAAGCAGAGCGTTCGCCGCGATGACGACCTCCGCCATGCGCGGCGAGGCGACGAAGAAGCTCACCGCAAGGCATATGGCCGCGGAAAAAACGTCCGTGACGATGAGGATCTTTTTCCGGCTGCCGCTGTCGGCCTTCGCGCCGCCGATAAGGTTGAATACGATCTGTATGACCGTCTCCGAGCTCTGGTAAAGCGCCAGCACCCACGGCGCGTGAGAGAAAGCACCGACAATGCTCACGCTGTTCGCGTAATCAAAAACGATGTTGCCGAGCTTGGACGTCCACTTTCCAAACCAGAGCAGCGCCTCGTTCTTTCTCTCTTTTCGCATATCTCCCCTCAGCCGAGCAGCACCCAGCCCTCTTTCTCTTCCGAATAAAACATTTCGCTGTATTCTGCTTCGTCACATACGCGCAGAACGTCCTTCATACCCCAGATGGTGTTGGTCTTTGCAAACTCCTCCCGCTCGATCCAGAACATGCGCCCTTCCTCGGAAGAGTTAAGCTCGCCGGTAAAGCGGTCGGCGCGATAAAGCGCGACGATAAAGCGCGTACCGTCCTCGCGCATCCAGTCCTTGATACCGCAGAGCACGGGATGCTCGATCAAAAGGCCGGTCTCCTCGCGCATTTCGCGGATAACGGAAGCGAGCATCGACTCTCCCGGCTCCACATGGCCGCCGGGAAATACAACGCCGCAGCCGATCTTATCCTGCACGAGCACGCGGCTGCCGTCGCAGATCACGCAGAGGTTCGTTAGCTCAACGAGGCTTGCACGGCTCATGCTTTCGCTTTCTCCCGCTCAAGGATGGTCATAAATTCCTCGCCGGTGATGGTCTCCTTCTCATAGAGATACTGCGCGAGAACATCGAGCTTCGAGCGGTTCTCCGTGAGGATCTTTTTCGCCTTCTCGTGCTGCGTCTTGACAAGCGCGACGACCTTATCGTCAATGACCTTCTGCGTATCCGCCGAGCACGCGAGCGAGGCGTCGCCGCCGAGGTACTGGTTCGTGACCGTCTCGAGCGCGACCATGTCAAAATCGTCGCTCATGCCGTAGCGCGTGATCATGGCGCGGGCGAGCTTCGTCGCCTGCTCGATGTCGTTCGAGGCGCCGGTCGTGATCTCGCCGAACACGACTTCTTCGGCGGCACGGCCGCCGGTGAACGTTGCGATCTTGTTTTCGATCTCCTGCTTGGTCATAAGGTACTTGTCGCCGGTCTCGACCTGCATCGTATACCCCAGCGCGCCGGAGGTGCGCGGAATGATCGTGATCTTCTGCACGGGCGCGGAATGGGTCTGCATCGCCGCGACGAGAGCGTGGCCGATCTCGTGATAGGCAACGACCTTCTTCTCCTGATCGGAGAGGACGGCATTTTTCTTCTGGTATCCGGCGATAACGACCTCGATACTCTCCTCAAGGTCCGCCTGCGTCACGATGGTGCGCCCGTTGCGCACAGCGCGCAGCGCGGCTTCGTTGATGATATTGGCAAGCTCCGCGCCGGAAGCGCCGGAGGCCATGCGCGCGATCGTATGGAAATCCACATCCTCCGCAGGCTTGATCTTGCGGGCGTGGACTTTCAGAATGGCCTCACGTCCGGCGAGATCCGGCAGCTCGACCGGTACGCGGCGGTCAAAGCGGCCGGGGCGCGTGAGCGCGGGGTCGAGCGATTCGGGGCGGTTCGTTGCGGCGAGGATGATGACGCCGTTGTTGCTTTCAAAGCCGTCCATTTCCGTGAGAAGCTGGTTGAGCGTCTGTTCGCGCTCGTCGTTGCCGCCCATCGCGCCGCCGCTGCGCTTCTGGCCGATGGCGTCGATCTCGTCGATGAACACGATGCACGGGGCCTTCTCCTTCGCCTGGCTGAAAAGATCGCGCACCTTGCTCGCGCCCATGCCGACGAACATCTCCACGAACTCCGAACCGGAGATGGAGAAGAACGGCACGTTTGATTCGCCGGCCACGGCCTTGGCAAGCATCGTTTTGCCCGTTCCCGGAGGGCCGACAAGGAGAATGCCCTTCGGCATCGACGCGCCGGCGTCCGTGTACTTGCTCGGATTATGAAGATAGTCCACGATCTCGGCAAGGCTTTCCTTCGCCTCGTCCTCCCCGGCGACATCGTCAAAGCGGATGCCGTGCGTGGACTGGACGTAGATCTTGGCATTGCTCTTTCCCATGCCGAAGGACATGACGTCCTTGCCGCCCATCTGATCCATGAGCTTTTTCCGCATGAACTGGCCGAAAATAACAAAGATGACCAGCGGCAGAATGAGCGTTAAGAGATAGCTCAGCACCGGCGACATGGTCTGCTCAATATCCTTGGCAAATTCCGCGCCGGAATCGTACAGGCGCTGCGTGAGCGTCGGATCGTACATAACGCCGGTCACATAGATCGTATTGTCGTCCTTGTCGGTAAATATGATCTCCGTATCGCTCACATCGACCTTGCCGATCTTCTTTTCGGCGATCATGCGCATAAAGGTGCTGTAATCCGTCTGCTCCACGTGCTGCCGGTTCAGAAGCGGCGCGACGAAGATGTTGAAAAGAAGCAGCGCAATGAGCGTAATGGAGTAATAATACGCCAACGGTTTTTTCGGGTTTTTGACTTCTTTCATTGTCGAACCTCCTTGGTGTTTCCATGTTATATGAAGCTGTTTTAACGGATCTTCCGGCATTCGAGATAGTAGCGCTTGTCCCGTGCATTGCCCATGGAAAAGCTCTTTTTCGGCAGAGCGCCGTTTTTGAGTACGGAAAGGAAAAGCCCGCTCTTTTCGACCGGCGGCAGCAGCACCGCAGCGCAGTTCGGCTTCTCGCCGAGAGCGCGCGCCGTATCGTCGCCGTGGATATAGTCGATATAGCCGCCGTGCGCGGCGATATAGGCGCGGCAGAAGCTCTCCGCCGCCGCAACGCGCTCGCCGAGCGTTTTGTCCTCTGCTTCCCATTCCGTCCGATGCGCTGTAAATTCCGCAGCAAAAGCCGACGTATCGGTATCGAAGATCACGCGGTGGATCGGCTCAAAATCGAGCGACGGCTCATGGATGTTCTCGATCTCCACGAGCGCGAAGCGGGCGGGATCGGTCTCCCGCTCGTTTTCCGGCAGAGTTTTGCGCTTTTCCTCCCAGAACCGCTTGGCCGCGGCGAGCGAGTGGTTGCCGTCGCCGACGGCAAAGGTGAGCTTGCCGTTTTCCGCTGCGTCACCGTATTTTTCCCGCTGCAATGCCGCATTATCGAGCGCGTCGAGCGCCGACTGCACCGCCGCTTTCGTCTCCCCGCTCACGCGCCAGCCGGCGATGTGGCCGCCGCCGAGCATAAGATCAAAATCGTAGACCTTTTCCAGTGTGTCCTTCGTCTTTTCCGCGAGAGACAGGACACTGTCTGTCCGGTCGTCCATCAGAAGGAGCGTATGCGGCATTTCGAGCGGCGCGCCGCGGCGGATGTTCACGCGCGGCGGCAGACGCTCCTCTACCGTGCCCTCCGTGGAGCGGACGCTCGCACGCTGCGTTCCGGTAAAATCGTACTGCTCAAGATCAAGCGCCGCAACGAGGCCGCGGCGGACGCGTCCGTCCGACAGCGTGCGCTCTACATAGATAAAGCTGTCCGGGACCGTTTGAAAAACACCCTCCGCGAGATAGCGGCGCATCGTATCGGCAATGCGTCCGTCCGCGCCGTCGGCGCGCGCGGTGTGCAGCCACGCCTCCGGCAGCATGAGAGAAAGCGTGCTCGGCTTTTCCGCCGCACGCGCTTCCGCCGCGGCCCAGTATTCCGGTTCGGACGTAAACTGGTCGCACGCGATCACGCTCCACGCGCCCATATCCTCGGCGCGCGGGAGAAGGATATCCGTACTTGTAACGATATGCATAGGTGATTTCTCCTTAATAAAAAGAGACCCGTGGGACTATATAGTGGATAATACAGTCCCGTGGGTCGAATGTCAATCATGTACCGAGATACGCCTTTTTTACGGCCTCGTTGTTCAGAAGGTCTTTGCCCGCGCCGGAGAGCGTGATGCATCCGGTCTCCATGACGTAGGCGGAGTCGGCGACCTTGAGCGCCATGTTCGCGTTCTGCTCGATGAGCAGAATGGATACGCCCTGGTGGTTGATCTGACGGATGATCTCAAAGATATCGCGCACAACGAGCGGCGCAAGGCCGAGCGACGGCTCGTCCATCATAATGAGCTTCGGGCGTGCCATGAGCGCGCGGCCCACAGCCAGCATCTGCTGCTCACCGCCGGAGAGCGTGCCGCCCGCCTGCCACGAGCGCTCGCGCAGGCGCGGGAAAAGGTCGTATACCCACTGGATATCGCCGGAGATGTCGTCGCTGCGGAGATACGCGCCGACCTTGAGATTTTCGAGCACCGTGAGGTCGGGAAAAATGTGCCGTCCCTCCGGGACGAGCGTGATGCCTTTTTTCACGATGGTCGTGGCGTCGCGCCCGGTGATGTTGTCGCCGCGGAAGTTGATCGTGCCGCCGGAGGGCTTTACAAGGCCGGCGATCGTGCGAAGTGTCGAGCTTTTGCCCGCGCCGTTCGCGCCAATGAGCGTTACGATCTCGCCTTCATGCACATCAAAGGAAATGCCCTTGACGGCTTCAATGCCGCCGTAGTTCACGCTGAGATCGTGAATGGAGAGGATCTCGTTCATTCTTCCGCCACCCCCAGATACGCTTCAATAACTTTCGGGTCACCCTGTACAACGGCGGGCGTGCCCTGCGAGATGAGTCTGCCGAAATCGACCACATAGATGCGGTCGGAGAATTTCATAACGAGCTCCATGTGGTGCTCGATCATAAGGATCGTGAGATCGTATTTCTTCTTGATCTGCATGATGAACTGGCCGAGCTCTTCGGTCTCCTGCGGGTTCATGCCGGCGGCCGGTTCGTCGAGCAGGAGAAGCTTCGGGTCGGTCGCAAGCGCGCGGGCGATCTCCAGCCGCCGCTGCAGGCCGTACGGCAGAGACGTTGCAAGATCGTTGCGGTACTGCGCGAGGTTCTGCTCTTCAAGCAGCTCCATCGTCTCCTTCTCCATGCGCCGGTCCTCCGCCAGGGAGATGCGGAGCGCAGCGCTGAAAATGTTCTGCTTCGCGCGCAGGTGCTTGGCTGTAAGGACGTTTTCAAACACCGTCATGGATTTCCACAGTCGGATGTTCTGGAACGTGCGGGCAATGCCGAGCTTTGTGATCTGGTCGGGCGTCGGGTCGAGAATTTTATCCTTGAGATACATCTCGGCGTTCATGCCCTGATATTCCTTCTGCATCTTCCCCGTCGGATGCGCGGAGACCATGAGGTTATCCTCAAAAAATACCTTGCCGTTTGTCGGCTGGTATACGCCGGTGATGCAGTTGAAGGCCGTCGTTTTGCCCGCGCCGTTGGGGCCGATGAGCGCGACGATCTCGCCCTTATCGACGTTGAGCGAGAGATTGTTCACCGCCACAACGCCGCCGAACTGCATGGTGACGTTTTCCATGCGGAGCATTGATTCACTCATGGTTTTCACCTCCGGAGACCGCGGCCTTTTTCCCGCCGAAGAGCTTTTTGCAGCGCGCCGCGATGCGGTCCCAGCTGAACTCCTTATCGCCCATAATGCCGGTACGGAAGAACAGTACCACGACCATGAGGATCACGGAGAACACGACCATACGGAAGCCGGTCTTGAGCAGGGGCACGCGGAAATCGCCGATGTACGTTGTTTTGTCCAGAAAACGCAGCCACCATTCGCGGCTCGCGATGACGAGAAACGCCGAAATAACGCTGCCCGTCACGCTGCCCATGCCGCCGATGACAACAATGAGCAGAATAAAATACGTCACGGCGATGGTGAACGTTGTGGAAGACACCGCGCCGAGGAACATTGCCATCAGCGCGCCGCCGATGGCCGCGAAGAACGAGCTGATGATAAAGCTCATCTGCTTATGCTTGGCAAGATCAATGCCCATTGCCTCCGCTGCGATCTCATCGTCTCGGATGGCCTTGAACGCGCGGCCGTAGGAAGAGTTGATGATAAGAACGATCAGCGTGATGCAAATGGCGGCAACGATGAATATGCCGTAGTAGGACGAGAAGCCGGGGATCTTCGTCAGCCCAAGAGAGCCGTTCGTAATGCGGTTGAGCGGCGAGGAGGCGACAACAATACGGACGACCTCCGCAAAGCCGAGCGTCGCAATGGCGAGATAGTCGCTTTTGAGCTTGAGGACCGGCGCGCCGATGAGCGCGGCAAAGAGCGCGCCGACAACGCCGGCGGCAAGCAGCGCTGCGATGATTGGCAGATGGAGATCGGCAAGCCAGTCAGCAACGCCGTAAAGATAGTACACGCCGGGGCGCGCCGCCGTGGGGATCGTGAAAATGGCGTAGGTATAAGCGCCGAGCGTCATAAACCCCGCCTGACCGAGAGAAAAGAGCCCCGTGAAACCGTTGCAGAGGTTCATGGACACCGCAAGCAGCGCATAGATCGCGCCGAGCTGCAAAACCGTGCGGAACATCGACGTACGCGGAACAAGCTCGCCGGCGCAGACGATGACCGCTGCAATGCAGAGAAAACCGACGGCGGAACAGATCGTTTTTTTCTTTTGACTCATGCTCACACCTTCTCTTTCAGCTTCTCACCGAACAGGCCGGTGGGACGGACGAGCAGCACAAGGATCAGCACGACAAACGTGAAAACGTCGCTGAACTCGGAATAGGCGCTGCCCTTGATGAACGTTTCGCAAAGACCGATGAGGAAGCCGCCCACCAGCGCGCCGGGAATGGAGCCGATGCCGCCGAACACCGCGGCGACAAAGCACTTGAGCCCGGGCAGAGAACCGGCCAGCGGATACACCGACGAGCGCGGGATGAAATACAGCACCGAACCGATGGCGGCCAGCGCGCTGCCGACGGCGAACGTGAAGCTGATGACGCGGTTGATCTTGATGCCCATGAGACAGGACGTTTCAAAATCACGCGATACCGCGCGCATCGCCATGCCGATCTTCGTCTTGCGGATGAGGAACGCCAGCGCCAGAACAAGGATCACAGTGAGGATGGGCGTAATGAACGTAACAAGCGTCGTAGAGATCTCGCCAAGCTTCACCGTTTTACTGAGAAAGCCCATCTCCGCATACGGATACGACTTTGGCTGCGCCGTGAAGAGATAGGTGGCAAAGTTCTGCAGAAAGTACGAAACGCCGATCGCCGAGATCATGATGGACATACGCGGCGCATCGCGAAGCGGCTTATAGGCAATGCGCTCGATGAATACGCCGAGCAGCACTGTGAACAGCACGACGAGCAGCAGCGATATGTACCACGGGATGAGCAGATCCGTCATGCAGATGATCATAAAATACCCCGCCATCATGAAGATGTCTCCGTGGGCGAAGTTGATGAGTCGAAGAATACCGTAAACCATCGTGTAGCCGATGGCGATCAGGGCATATATACTGCCGATGGAAATACCGTTCAGACAGTTCTGGAGAAATGCCGTCATAGAGCTTGCCTCCTCTTTCGGGTTGCCGATGCGACGGGGTAAAAGCGAATAAAGAGAATCGGCGGGATGACCCGCCGATTCAAAATGTTTATGCGGATAAAAAATCAGGCAGCGGGGGTGAAGGTGCCGTCGGTCTTCTGCGTGCCGACGAACTTGAAAGCGCCGTCGGACATGATCTTGATGTAAGCCATATCCTTGTTGGCGTCGCCGTTCTCGTCGAAGGAGATGCTGCCGGTCACGCCGTCAAAGGAGACGGAGGCAAGCGCGTCGCGGACCGCCTCGCCGGTGATATCGCCGGAAACATTCTTGAGCGCCTCAATGATCGCCATGTAGGCGTCATAACCAAGCGCGGAAACCGCAGCGACCGTGTCGTTGTTGCCGTTGAGCTTGAGCGCTTCGGCATCACCGTTCAGATACGCCTTGAAGCCCTGCACGAACTCGGAAGCATCGGCGTCGTTCTCGTCAAAGAAGGTGGACAGCGCAACGCCCTCGCAGTTTTCCACACCGGCGTTTTCCATGATGGTAGCGTTCTCCCAGGTATCGCCCGCCATGATGCGAGCCGTGATGCCCATATCACGCGCCTGCTTGATGATGATGCCGGCGGTCGTAATGGACGACGGGATGAACAGAACATCGGGGTCAGCCGCCTTGGCCGCGGTCAGGATCGCGTTAAAGTCGGTTTCGTTGGTGTTGTAGGTGCCGGTGTAAACAACTTCGCAGCCGTCCATCTTGGCAAAGGCATCGGCAAAGTAGTTCGCAAGGCCGGTGGAGTAGTCGTCGCCGTTCTGCATGATGACGGCGGCCTTCTTGCAGCCTTCGTTGTTGGCGTAGCTCGCCATAACGGTTCCCTGGAACGGGTCAAGGAAGCAGACACGGAAGTAGTAATCGTTGCCGAGCGTTACCTGCGGGTTCGTGCAGGAGCCGCCGACGGCGGGGATCTTCGCCTGCTCGAACGTGGAGCCGGCGGCGATGGACACGCCGGAGCCGTAAGAGCCGATAACGGCAATAACGCCGCTGCTCACGAGATTCTGCGCGGCGGTGACGGCCGCGGTCTTGTCGGACTGGTTATCGACCTCAACGAGCTCGATCTTATATTCCTTGCCGTTGACCGTCACACTGGGGACGACCTTGTTGGCATAGCGCGCGCCGAGCACTTCCTGCATGCCGCCGGCGCCGTTCTCACCCGTGGCGGGCTCAAAAATGCCGATCTTCAGTACGTCGCCTTCAACGGCGGCCGCCGGGGATCCGCTGCTGCCGCAGCCGGCAAGCAGAGCGCAGATCATGCATGCGCAAAGTACGATCGCTAAAATCTTTTTCATGGTTTTTCTCCCTCTCCGGAATACGCATAGTCCGTATGCCGCGGACAAATGTGTTTCCATTTCGAATATGACGGTAGTATAATACCGCCGGGAGAGAAATGCAACCCTTTTTTTCGCTAAATCGCAAAAAAATTTCAAACACACTCTTGGTTATCGTGCACGGAATTACGGTTGTTCCCTACGGAACAGAAGGGCGTGGCGCGATAATCGCCGTCCGCGGCCTGCAATGCGCGGTTTTTCCAGCCAAGAACATAGAGGTCGTGCGCACGGCTCCCGAGGTCGAACAGGCGTTGGATGCTCTCATTTTCGTCTTTGACTCGTGCACTTTTGACGACAACAGGAAGAGCGGCGCTCGTTTTCATCTCCCGCAGCAGCGCCGCGCCGCGCGCATCAAATGCCAGCACACGGATGTACGGCGGCATGCCGTTCGCGTCCCCGGCCCGCAGGCCGAGCGCGGCGCACATCACCATGCGGCGCAGCCGCGCGTGGGCGTACCGCTTTGATTTGGCAAGATCGGCGATCTCTTCCGGGGAGCTTCCGCGGCGCGCAGCTTCGTAAAGCCGAAAATGCAGCCCCTCCGCCGCGTCCGGCACGGCGGCAAAGTCCTCCGGCGTTTTCTCCCGCAGCCGGGAGAGATACGCCGTTCGCAGACTCTCCGGAGAGACAAAGCCGTGTCCGGCCTCATCCGCACGGCGAAGGACCTCCCACACCTCCCCGGGGACACGCCCGGCAAGGCTCTCCCCCGCGCGAAGAAGCGCGCGGAGCTCGGACGCGCTGCCCGCGCCGTCGTGGGTCGAGCCTTCGCGCCGGACGGGAGTATAATCAAATATATAGCCGAGCTTCGCCGCCGCGCGGATGTATTCCACGGCCAGAAGATCGTTCGGCGTATCGAGCACCGCCGCGCTCTTGCCAAGAAGAGCACGCGCCGCCCGTGCGCGCGCCGCGGCAAACGGCGTTCCGCCGGTGAGTTCGCGCTTCAGCGCTTCGGCAAATTCCGGCGTGTCGAGCACCGCCGCCGTCTTTTCGAGCGCGGAGAGATCGCCGCTCTCGCTGCCGAAGGAGAGTGCGTCGATAACGCCCGCTGCACCGAGCAGCCCCACGCCGCCGCGGGCGAAGCTCTCGGCAGAGGAAAGACTCCACGGCAGCGGCAGCTCGATCACGAGTGACACGCCGCCGCGCACCGCAGCTTCCGCGCGGGTGAATTTATCGTAAGAGGCCGCCTCGCCGCGCTGCACAAAATCGCCGGACATGACCGCGGCGACGGGTGTTTCCGCGCCGAAGATCTCGCGTATTTTCCGTATCTGGTACCGGTGTCCGCTGTGAAACGGATTGTATTCCGCAACGATCCCGACCGCTTTCATATAAATCCATCCTTTTTTACTCTTGCGTTTTGATGAAAAGAACGCTAAAATAGATATTTGCAAAACAATGATACCCTGACGCGGTAAAATTTTCAACTATGGAAAGGATCCGAACCAATGAAGATTCTGGTTATCAACGCCGGCAGCTCTTCGCTGAAGTATCAGCTCATCGACATGGAGAACGAGTCTCTGCTCGCCAAAGGTCTTTGTGAGCGCATCGGCATCGACGGCCGTCTGACCCACAAGCCCCAGAACGGCAAGCCCGTTTACGAAGCGGACGTTCCGTTCCCCACCCACAAGGAAGCGATCGAGGCCGTTCTCGAAAAGCTGACCAGCAAGGAATACGGCGTTGTCGAGACGATGGCGGAGATCGGCGCCGTCGGCCACCGTGTGCTCCACGGCGGCATTGAGTTCACCGAGTCCTGCGTCGTGGACGACGCGTGCGAAGCCGCCATCAAAAAGTGCTTCCCGCTCGGGCCTCTGCACAACCCCGCCAACCTCATGGGCATCAAGGCGTGCCAGGCGGCGATGCCCGGCGTGCCGCAGGTCGCCGTGTTCGACACCTCCTTCGGCATGTCCATGACGCCGGAAGCGTACATTTACGCCATTCCGTATGAGTACTACGAGAACGACTCCATCCGCCGCTACGGTTTCCACGGCACGTCCCACCGCTTCGTGTCCGCCCGCGCCTGCGAGATCATGGGCAAAAAGGGCACGCGCGTCATCAACTGCCATCTCGGCAACGGCTCCTCCGTTTCCGCGAGCATCGACGGCAAGTGCGTCGATACCTCCATGGGCCTGACGCCTCTTGAGGGTCTGCCGATGGGTACCCGCTCCGGCAATCTGGACCCCGCCATTCTCCAGTTCATCATGAATAAGTACGGCTACACCGCCGACGAGATGCTCAACATCCTCAACAAGAAGTCCGGCGTGCTCGGCATTTCCGGCGTCGGCTCCGACTTCCGCGATCTTGAGAAGGCTGCCAAAGAGGGCAACGAGCGCGCGCAGCTCGCTCTCGACAAGTTTGCCTACGAGGTCCGCAAGTATATCGGCTCGTACGCGGCTGCCATGGGCGGCGTTGATATCATCACGTTCACCGCCGGCGTCGGCGAGAACGGCCCCGATATGCGCGAGAGCATCTGCGAGGGTCTCGGGTTCCTCGGCGTCCATGTGGACCACGAGAAAAACCAGGTCCGCGGCAAGGAGACCGACATCTCCGCGGCCGACAGCACCGTGAAGGTGTACGTCATTCCGACGAACGAAGAGCTGATGATCGCGCGCGACACGCTCGCTCTCGTCACGAAGTAAGACTTTTATCCCGCCCCCAGCTTTTCCGCCGGGGGCGGCTTTTTATCCGGAGGGTTCATCATGAATAAAATCCGACCGTTCCTTTGCGCGGCGCTCTCGGCGCTGCTGCTGACGGCTCTTACCGCGCCGGTCTCCGCCGCGGAGGAGGATACCATGCTGCAATTTGACGAAAACGGGGAATTCCGTATCCTTATCGTTGCCGACACGCAGGACACCGCCCGGCCGCAGGAGGCGACGCTCCGTCTGCTCAATGCGGAGCTCGACGCTGCCGACGCCGATCTCGTCGTATTCACCGGCGATCAGGTGCACGGCCCCTCGGTACGCACCGAGGCGGCGATGGAAAAGGCGCTCGACGCCATTCTCGCGCCCGTGGCCGAGCGCGGCATTCCGTTTGCCGCTGTGTTCGGCAACCACGATGACGAGGGCGGCGTGAGCAAGGAGACGCAGCTCGCCATCTATCAGAGCTATCCCGGCTGTCTCATGTCCGCCGGGCCGGACGATATCACCGGCTGCGGGAACTATAATCTGCTCGTCTGGTCGTCGGACGGCAGCCGCCCGGTGTGCAATCTCTGGTTTTTGGACAGCGGGACGTATGGCGAGAAGGGCGTTTCCAAGTACGCCCGCGTCGAGCAGGATCAGATCGACTGGTACACCTCGACCGCCGCGGCGCTCGAAGAGCAGTACGGCGAAATGCTCCCCGCCTATCTCTTCCAGCACATCATCGTTCCCGAGATTTATGATCTGCTGACGGAAGTCCCCGCCTCGGAGAAAAAGGCCGAGGGCGTTGTCAAGGGTTTTTCCAGCCATTCGGGACACTATTATAAAATGGGCGACGGCTTTACCGCCGGTCATCTCGGCGAGGCGCCCTGCCCGCCGGACATTCCCTCCGGGGAGTTTGCCGCAATGCGCGATACGGGCGATGTGGTAGCGGCATTCTTCGGGCACGACCATAAAAACGACTTTGTCGGAACGTACGAGGGCATCGATCTCGTGAACACGGCGGGCACCGGCTTTTATATCTACGGTGAGCGCGAATACCACGGCGCGCGGCTGGTCATACTGCACGAGAACACCCCTGCGGAATACGACACGGAAATGCTCTATTATAAAGATCTCGTCTCCGAGCCGCTGCCCGGCGGGCTCACCCCCATTCACGGAAAGTATGTGGAAAACATTGTGATCGGCGCCGCTGCGGGGCTTCTTGTACTCATCGGCGCGGGCGTTCTCGTGGGCGTTCGTATAGCGAAGCGTAAAAAGCGTTCCCAGAAATAAGATTCAGCGATATAACCGCCGAAAAACACCAAATCTTGTGTTGACAAGCCATTTTCGGCGTGGTATAGTATCAGAGCCGCATTGAAAGGGTAACTAAGTGAGGGTGACCTCCGCCCGGGAGAGCGAGTCTGCAAGAAAGGCAGGATGTAAAATGAAGCACGCAGTTATCATGACCGGCGGTAAGCAGTACCGCGTCGCCGAGAACGACGTTATCTACGTCGAGAAGCTCAACGTTGCCGATGGCGAGACCGTCACCTTTGATCAGGTTCTGGCCGTTGTCGATGAGGGCGTCAACGTGTTCGGCACCCCCGTTGTGGAAGGCGCCACCGTGACCGGCAAGATCATCAAGACCGGAAAGAGCAAGAAGATCCGTGTCTACAAGATGAAGCCCAAGAAAAACTACCGTCGCACGCAGGGCCATCGTCAGCCCTACACGAAGGTAGAGATCACCGCGATCAACGCTTGATCCGTACTATTTGACTATTGGAGGTGTGATTTAAATGGCACATAAAAAAGGCATGGGCAGCACCCGTAACGGCCGCGACAGCGAGTCGAAGCGTCTTGGTGCGAAGCGGGCCGACGGTCAGTTCGTTCTGGCCGGCAACATCCTTGTCAGACAGCGCGGAACGAAGATCCATCCGGGCACCAACGTGGGCATCGGCGGAGACGACACTCTCTACGCCCTCGTGGACGGCACGGTGAAGTTTGAGCGCATGGGCAAGGACCGCAAGAAGGTCTCTGTTTACGAAATCGCGCAGTAATTACCCAAAGAGACCGACGGGCTCGTCGGTCTCTTTTTATTTTCAAAGGCAGGTGGAACACGCATGAGCTATGGATTTGTAGATAAAGTCACCATCAGCGTTTACGCCGGCAAGGGCGGCGACGGCGCCGTCACCTTCCACCGCGAAAAGTTTGTCGCGGCGGGCGGGCCGGACGGCGGGGACGGCGGACGCGGCGGCGATGTGATCCTCGTTGTAGACGATCATATGTCCACTCTGATGGATTTCCGCTACAAGCGCAAATTTGTAGCGGCAAACGGTGAGAACGGAC
>ERZ857840.656-NODE-656-length-47170-cov-23.282755_pt1 | contig 47170 bp, 80 predicted proteins | sample MGYA00519760_ERZ857840 | MGnify/ENA primary metagenome ERZ857840 (study PRJEB31778, sample SAMEA3449371) | human gut metagenome | biome: human gut; feature: human-associated habitat; material: faeces | place: United Kingdom | collected 2010/2012 ... | reverse complement strand
ATGACGCAACTATGATAAGCAATGGTTTAAGGGCAAGACTTGTTCCATTGGCAGGTGAAGTCAAATGAGATTAGGTAGTTATGTTTGGTGGTGTCGATATAATGGCGTGAACGAATACGGCTCGCCGTCATATCTTCCACCTATTAAAATAAAAACTTCTTTTAATTACTTTACTTGTCAGCCTATTACCGAGTATAATGATATTAAAGTATTTGGTGAAGATAGTTCTTCCACTTGGAAAGTGATGATACCCGTGGGGATTTATGAAAGTAAATTTCCGATTGGCGAAAAAGACCTTTTTTATGTGGACGGGGCAATGCCGAATACTAAATCAAAAGACTATGTAAGTGGCGACGGAGCAAACGCCTTTGTTAGCCGCCCACCTACCGTCGTCAATAAATTTACAAGAGTTTATTTGTCGGCAAGAACGGAAGAAAAATGATAGACAAACGCGGGCTTCAAAGATTTACAAAAGCGGTAAACTATTTGGCAGACGACAATAAAGAATATCGCCGAGTGATTGGCGGGGCATTAGCGGACGCGGGACGAAACGTCGCCGATGACGAGTTCCACAAATATCATTTTGAAAATGGTCAAAAGGTATGGGACACTCCGTATGCGAAAGACTTTACAATTATAGTTGGTTCGCACGAAATATATACGGGGCGCAACGAAATTACCGCGACAGGCAAGGGTGTTTATTATGCCGAATTTGGCACGGGCATACTTGGCGAGTTAGGCGATTACAAAGGGAAACTTCCCACCGAAAACCGCACTTTTATCAGCCACGGACAAATCCTTTCAACCGACGGCTGGGTATATAACTATTATCAAAAGTTATATGATAAAGAAGCCGAGCCGTGGAATGGTTTTGCTCCGATTGCAGGACTTTATAAGGCTGGCGACTATTTGCGGAAAAATTGTGTTAAAATAGCAAAAGACGCTCTTCGTGGTGTTGGCAAAAGACGCTTTATGCGTTAAGGAGAACTTATGGACGAATTTCTTAAAGACTTAATTGAGTATATAAATATAGGACTTCAAGCGGACGGCGGTTTCCCCGCCAAAATTAAAGTCGTTAGAGCATACTCAAAAGAAACAAAGATTGAAAGCCCGCAAGTATCTCTTTATGTTATAAGCGATGACGATACAACACGCGCCTCGACCTTTAATGCGGAACACGCAACCGATTATCCCGTACAATTCTATTGCTATTGGAAAGACGGGATTAAGTATAATGGAGTGCCTTACGGCGCACAACAAGGCGCGGAATTGCTTGGGAAAAAGGTTTCTAAACTCTTTGAAGATAAGGAAGCCACGATTGCATATAACAAAAATATAAGACTTGTAAACAAGGTTGGCGGTGCGCCTTTTGGTATGCCCGTGTCAAATGGCTCGGCGAACTACCAAACCGTGCCACGCTTTGTTTTTACTGTTATCAAGCCATACTCGGCTATCAATGAGTAAATAACTTTAAGGAGAATAAAAAACTATGGGAATTGCTTTGACCTCTATCGGTATTAAGATTTCCTATGCGACGGAAGCCACCAAAGGCACTCGTCCTACTACGGGATATACGGTTTTGCCCGACTTAAAATCTATCCCCGACTTTAACCCCCAACCTAACACGGCTGACGCAACGACTTTTGACAATCTCGAATATACGAGTTATGTTAAGTTGCTTAAAGATATTGGCGGGGCTTTGGAGTTCAACGCGAACCTTACGCAAGATTTGTACGACGCGTGGTCGGTTATGATTACGGCTAACAACAATCTCACGGACGGCAAACAAATGTGGTATTGCGTGGATATTCCGAAATTCGATAAGTCGATTTTCTTTACGGGCGACCCGTCGGAAATGGGTATTCCGTCGGCGGAAGCCAACTCGCTTTTGGAAACTTCGGTTTATATCGTTCCTACGAGCGAACCCGTTTTTGCAGAAGACCCCACTTACGCCGCATAATCACTTGAAATGGAGAAATGTAAATGAGTAAAACTTCCATTAAAATCACTATCAACAACAAAGAGTATTCCTATGACTTTGCAAAGTTCGGTTTTTATGCCCTTTGCACAGCGGAAAAGGAATACGGGCTTAACCCCCTTGAACTTGAAAACAATCCTATGTCAACCATTCTTTCCTTATTTGCCTTTGTAGCGGATATGGACGTTGACAAAGCGGGTGCGGAAATCGACGCTCACCTTGCAAATGGTGGCTCGTTTGAAGATTTATTCCCCTTGCTTACGGGCTTTCAAGAGTGCAGTTTTTTTCAGTCAATGGGCAAGAGCAAGAAATAATCGGGGATAACCCCACACAAACAAAAAACAAATCCGTGCGAGAGTATGGTAGTTTTTCATCTTGGATAGAGAATGAATTTTTACTGCCATACCTCAAAATCGGAGGCACTCGGCGAGAATTTTGGGAACTCACCCCACACGATATACAACTTGATTTTAAGGCATATCAAGAGCGTATGGAAGATGAGAGTAATAGAATGGTGCAAAGTGCGTGGGCAATCGGTCTTTATGTTAGAGCCGCACTTGCTTCCACTCCCGTAATTATGGGATATTCAAAGCACTCACCCCCGAAATACCCCGACTTGCCCCAAATTAAGAAAAACGACGAAAATTATACCGAAAAAGCAAAAGACGAAGCGTGGGTTGAAAAAGAACGCCAAAGAGCGTGGGACTTTTTTGCGAATTTAGGTAAAAAATAAATGAGGTGCTAAATGGCGGATAACAACGAAATTGATAGCCTGAAATTAGGGATAGAAGTTGGCGACCTATCAAGTTCCGATATTAAAAACATAAAGGACTTATCAAGTAGTTTAGCCGCCCTTGATAAAGTGTTATCTTCCGAGTTTATGAAAAACTTGGAAACTTTGTCGCACTTAAAAATCAATGTAAATGTTTCCGAACTTAAACAAGCGGCGAAACAGGTACAAAAAGCGGTTGCCCCTGAACTTAAAGACGGGGCTATTTTTGGTGGCGACGTTGATATTGCAGAAGAAAAGAAAAGACTGCAAAAGGTGATGAAACAACGCCAACAGGCGATTGACGAAAACCTTGAATATTCTCAAAAAATCTTTGACGGCGCGAGTGGAAATCCGTTTCAATTAAGAGCGGAAGAGTTGCAAAAAGAACAAGACGTTGCACAGGCGACCTTGCAATCTTACAAAGAAATGGCAAAGGAAGCGCGTAAAACAAAACAGGCACTTGAAAGCACTGTTTTCGGCGCAAATTCTAAAACTTCCTATCAATATATCGGCAAGGACTTAACGGCGGTCAAACAAACCATAACAGGGACACTTGACAAAATCACTATTACCACAAAAGGCAAGTCGAATGAAGTCAAGAAAGCCATTGATAGCATATTTGAAGAGAGTGGCAAGTCCGCAAAAGATAGTGCCGCTGTATTTATCGAAAAAGGTGTTATCGAACCTGAAATCAAAGCCAATGAGCAACAAGAAAAGCATATAAGCCTTTGGGAAAAGTTTAAGCAAAAAGTTAAGAGCGTTGGCGATGTTATAAAGAAACTCGGCGACCGCGAAGATAAAGAAGAGAAGAAGAGCAAGGCGTCGGGGTTTGGCGGGAAACTCGGCAAGGCAATCGTCCGTGTCGCTATTTATCGTGCAATTCGTGCGGCAATTAAGGGCATTGTTCAAACAATAAGGCAGGGCTTGCAAGCATTTGCGGAATTTAGCCCGAAATTTGAGCAGACAATGACGGCGTTGACTTCGGCGGGACGAAACTTTAAGATGAGTTTCACAGCCGCTTTTGCGCCGATTTTGGAAAGCATTGCCCCCGCACTTATCCAGATTGTAAATTCATTTACACAACTAAATAATAAACTTGCGGAAACAATCGCCTACTTAAAAGGCGCGGGCGAGTACACCAAAGTAAACACCGAATATCAAGAGCAATATAATAAGGCGGTAAACCTTTTGCCCTTTGATAAATTCAATGTTTTACAGCAAAGCAGTTACGGCGGGTTTGAAAAGGCTGCGGTAGATACCGAGAAAATGGCGAAAAACGCGCCTAAATTGGAAAAAATAAAGGCGGTCATAACTTCGTTCAAAGAAGCACTTAAAGCCGTTGTAGCCACGCTTGGAAAGGCTTGGGAATATATTAAGTCTATCTTTGGGGAGTACGGCGATGTAATTCTCGCCTTTATGAAATCAAGTATTGATTTTAGCAAATTGTTATGGCAAACGCTTGGCTCGTTGCTTAATGTGGTAAAAGTTATTCTTAACCTTGACTTTTCAAAGAGCATAATATATACTTCGCTAACGCTTCTTTCGGGCGTGCTTACAACGATTGTCGGCATTGCTAAAACATTTTTAGATATAATTAACTCTATCCTTAACCGTGATTTTTCGGGCTTTGGCGAAAGAGTAAAGAGTTACTTTAACTTTGGCTTTACCAAAAATTTGTGGAATAGAGGTCGTCGTGGTGGGTTTATTAAGGATTTCTTGAAATGGAAATTCCATATCGGCACTTATGCGACGGGCGGACTTCCCGATACAGGCTCATTGTTCCTTGCGGGCGAGCGTGGTGCGGAACTTGTAACAAATGTTGGAAGCGGTCAATCGGCGGTTATGAATATGCAACAACTGCAACAAGCGATTTACGGCGGTATGGTTTCGGCACTTTCGACAATGCAACAAGTTGGCGGACACGAAACAGCGCAACCTATCACGGTGAAAATCGGAGAAGATACGCTTTTTGAAATCACAAGGAAATCGGCAACCCGTAGAGGACTTGACTTTGCAAAGGTATGAGGTAGATTATGGCATTAACGGCTGAACAACTTGCGAGATTGCCGCAAGCGTTGCAAGACAACTATAATAGAACAAGGCTTGATTTAGTGGAAATAGACGGGGAGAAGTTCTCGTCCTATTCCACTTTTACTTATTATGAGGCAAAAACTTATGTGAAAAGCCCCATAAGGTCGCAAACGGGCGCAATGGGCAACCTTAATTCCTATGCAACCTTTGTTACTCCCCGCCTTAAAATATCTTTTAACTATATGGATATTGATGTTTATAGGCGACTTATCCAACTTATCAATAGCAAGAATGAGTTTACGGTTACTTGTTATGATGTTGAGAGCGATACAAGGGTAACAAACAAGATGTATTTTTCGCCTAACGATTATCCCGAAATCTATCAGCAAAAACTCAAAGTGCTTGGGTTGCTCAATTATGAGATTGAACTTGTCGGCACAAATAACGACCTTGACTATGTTTCGTTGACTTATAATGCAAACACCACCGATACGGTCGCACAAATGCCCACAAGCCGCGAAATTCCAAAAAACACGAATGTTGTTATAGGCAATGGCTTAACGCCCACAAGGAGCGGATATGAGTTCGTTAAGTGGGGTACTTCGGCGGACGGCTCGACGTTTAACTATCTTAACTGCGAAGAATATCTTATTTATAAGAATACTACTCTTTATGCTATTTGGAGAGCAAGTGTATGATTGAGTATTCGGCAATAATAAAGTCCATAAGCGCGGCAACAAACGAGATTTCGGCAGCGACCTATGAACGCGACGGCACTTATCTTGTGCCAAACACGGCGGATATTTTTAGTGTGTGTAATACACAGGCAAATGTCGGCGCAACCCCGTTTTTGTTAAGTCATAGCAAGTTGGGCGGGGGGCATACTTTTGCGCCTAATAAGGTCGATTATTCAATAGTAAGCACATATCGCATTTCAGGGACGGGTTTTTATGATGTATATATCATTTGTGCCGCTCCCGCACAAGGACTTACCATTGCGTTTGACACCTATAATAATCGCTATCCCGCAAAGACAAAGTTCGGGAACACAACTGCGAGCATATACATTAACGGAAAGTATTTTAATATAGATAGTGCAATTACATATTTCCCCGTTGAAACAAAGACGGGAAGCGTTGGGGAATATAAGGACGTGCCGTTGTATAATATAAGCGTAAGTGCGGGTATGGACGACGCAGGCTCAAAAAACGGCAAATATCCCACTATTATCAGCGGCATTAACATAGGTGTAAGATATGCGGTTGATAAAATAAATATGGTTGATATGGATATATCTCAAAGCGATAGACCGACAAACAATAAACCTATTTTCGGCGTTATGTCGGGAACTGCGTCGCTTAAAGTGAAAGACGACGGCGGCGAGTTGCTTGGATATGTGCAAAACAAGACAATAGGGCGCAATAGCCCAGTTGAGTTTATAATTAAGAACTCCACGGCAAACAAACAACAAAGTGTCGCTAAAATGCTTATTTCGGACTTAAAATACGATGTAAACAACTTTAACATCGACCTTGAATTGTCCGACGGGCTTTTGGAATTACAAGAAACCGAAAGCAACGAGATTAAAATGAGTACAACGCCGATGACCGCAAAGGCTGTTTTTGAAAGGTTAAAGGCTTATGTAACGAAATATGAGTTTGCTGTTACGGCAAATGCGGAAACGATAATGTCGTCAACCACAATAAAATATCCGTTTTTGGAACAATCAAAAGTGTGGGCGGCATTTGATAAACTTTGCAATCTATGTGGATTGTATATGTATATGGGTGCGGACGGCAAAATCGTCATCGACACGCAACTTCTTTCGTGATTATGGCAATAGTAATTAAAGCAAAAAACATATACGGCGATATTGATAATAACAAAATTGTCAATAACGAGATAAAGACTGTAAACTTTTCGGAAAATAATGTTACGGTCGTTTCCAACAAGTCGGTTGGTAATACGAGTTTTAGCGGATATACGAGTGAAGAATGTACTTATTCGCGTGCGCCGTTGACGGCGGAACAACTTACGGCACGAAACACGGGGCTTACGCTTAAAGAGCGCATAGAGGGTCAAATATATACTTATAGACAAGATTATTATATCGCATATTTTCAGGCGAATGTGCCTATTTCGTCGCCCATTGATTTATCGCAAGCATTATCGTTTGATTACACTTACACAACGGGCAGAGGTCGTAAAGGCGGTGGTGGAGATACCAAAACGGGAACGATTACGGGAAATGTCGCTCAATATTACGACAACTATGCTGCGTTCAGGAAAGTTGGTGTTGGGTTAAAAAACGGCGAGCAAGGCTATGCTCCAAACTTTGCATTAGGGGTACTATTAGACGGCACAACTTCTAACAACTTGTCTTTGGCGTTTGGGATTGTTTATGACTATCAACATACATATCCTGTATCATATACGGGATTTACATACGTTGAGGATAGATATTTGGTACAATCCGTTTCGGCAAGCATTGCGGGACAACAATTTCAAGTATCAAGCGCACCAGTTTCAATCGGCACGGGTACTTTCGCACAAAGTTTATCATATAATGAACTTTATCAAACGGAAACTAAAATAACAATCGGGGGAACTACTGAAAAAATCGGCACTTTTCTCGCAAATAAAATTATAAATAAGTGGACAAATGGTAAAGAAACTGCTAAACTATTAGTAGAATATGGCGAATATTATGACACTGACGGCAATTTGGTCAAGAGCGTTGAAAGCAACGACAAGTCAATGATATTCAAAATCGGTGAAGTTGTGCGCCCTTATGTCAACTCGGTTAGTGGCGACACGCCTATGTCGAAAAACATTGACGGGACACCAAAAGACTTTTTGATTATTGGGGTAGAGCCTTTCTATGACGGTGCTTGTTGGCAAAGGCTCACTCTTTTAGAATATTGAGGTATTTATGGCAAATTTTACACCTAAAAAAATAGACACCAGCACAATCAATTCGGGACAGGAATATGCGGTTGGCGATATGGTTGCACCGAGCGCAATTAACTCACCGATTGAAAGTGGCTTGTACACCGAGATTATTGCGGACGGACTTACGCAAGCCCCCGATATAAGTCAAATCGCAGGGGTTGGCACGCCCACAATCGAGTTCGTGGACGGCGCGACTGTCAACGGCGTGAAAACAAAGAAGTTCGCTTTCAAAAATCTTGTTGGAGGGGGCGGGTATGCTTCTTTTATTGGATATAGTGGAAACGAAAAAATTGTTGTTTCAAGTATATCTATATCGACATTCTTTGAAGTTCCGCTTACAACAGGCGGAGCAAATTCATTTGTTATAACGCCAAAAATAAATGATACCACTATCTTGCCTTTGGTAGTTTCGGCAAATGATACTCCCCACTATTATCCGTGCGTGGTTCGTACGCTTTCGCCTGCGCTCGGAAAGGTAGGTTTACGAATACTCTCTACAATTCATATATAATAGACGGAGATAAACGATGAACGATATACAAATTGAAACCAAAAACTCACCGTGGTATGAAGATGAAAAGTGGCATTGGTATGTCAAAAACACTGTATCATTAAGATATAAGTTTGATAATTTAGAAGTTGCCACGGGCGACCGCATTGAAGTGCATTTCTATGACCGCAAGGGCGCGGAAGTGCTTTCTTACACTTATAACAACTTGGAGCAACAAACAGACCCCGTTTCTGGCACAAAGTCCGTACAAATCATTATTGATATTGACGAAGTGGATAGTGAGAAACTTACAAGGGGCGATTATGTGTTCTGTATCACCTATTATGGCAAAGGCGAGAACGACGAAGAGAACATTAAAACCATTTGTGCAAATCAAAATGTTGAGGTATTAAGTTGCCACTAATCAATGACGCTAACGATTTCGGCGTAGATGTCTATGTTGATGTCGTTGGGAAAGACAATATAAATGTTGAGATAGGCGCGGACGGCTCAAAAAAGGACGTAAATGTCAAAATTGAAGAGCCGCAGGGTGCAAGTGTTACCGCCGATGTTTTAGGGCGTAAAAACGCAAATGTGAGCCTTGCCGCAGACGATACCACCTTATCCGCTTATACGAATTTGAGTGGGGCAGAGCCGCAATATTTCCGCGACCACGTTCTCAATATGAATAACCCGCACCAAACGACGGCGGAGCAAGTGAAAGCCGTGCCGTTGGAGTTGGACGGTTTTGCACGCATTGACCCAACCGCAAACACCAAAGGTTTTCGGCAGCAAGCGTTTGTCTATGTCAACAAGGGAAATCAAGGTTTCCGAATGTCCTTGCAAGAGATTAAGGACTTAAACACTAAAATAGTTGACGCAAAGAGCCATAAGAGCGTAAACTCGGCGGATTTGAGTGTCGGCGATTATATTTATAGCGAAGATTAAGGAGATATTTTATGGCTGAAAAAAGAAAAATCCATAGAGTAGTGGACGCACAAGGAACACTTGTGCAAATTTTGCCTGAAACGAGTGCGGAACAAGTTACGCTTGCCGATACCGCTAATAACTTTACTTCGACGAATGTTGAGGGCGCACTTGCCGAAGTTATGCAGGTTGCACAGACAGGCGGTGTTACGGGTGTTAAGGGCGACGCCGAAAGTACCTATCGCAAAGGCAATGTAAATATTACAAAGGCTAATATAGGGCTTGGTAATGTAGATAATACGGCGGACGCAAATAAGAGTGTTGCAAGTGCGGTTAAAGCAACGCAAGACGGCGACGGAAATGTCATTAAAAGCACTTATGCAACGAAAACCGAAGTTACAAACGGACTTAATGGCAAGTTAGATAAGACGGGAGGTTCAATAACTGGCAACTTGACTATCGGCGGAAATCTTGCTGTCAACGGTACGACTACCACGATTGATAGCACCACACTTCAAGTCAAGGACAAGTTAATTGAAGTTGCTCACGGGAACACCACAAAACTTACAAGCCCTGCTGGTTTGGTTGTGCCTAAATACGACGGTACTAATTCAGGTGCGCTTGTCTTTGACGGCGACGGAATGGCGCAAGTCGGCAAGGTTGTGCTTGACGCGGCTGGAAACATTGATACCACAAAGAGCGGACTTCAAACGCTTGCAACCCGCACTAATCTTGTCGGGGGCAATTTGGTGCAATATGACAGCACTAATAAGACACTTGTGGATAGTGGCAAGAAAGTCGGTGATTTGGTAACGACAAATACACCGCAAACGATTACGGGTAAAAAAACATTTTCAGATGACCTTATTGTTGATAGTATTTCCACCTCGAACAATCTTAACGTTTTTTCCAAATCCACAATAAATAACGAACTTGTTTTTGGTTCACCCTCTGGCACGACATCTCTTACGGGAAGTGAAGACCGTCCCACATACAAATTGAGCGACGGCACGCGCAAAGATATTGCTCTTTTGTCAGATGTTCAAGGGACAAAGGTTGACAACGCAAAGTACGCTGATAGTGCAGGATATGTAAAGAATAGTATGGTGTATCAGGGTGTTGGAATGAACGCTGACGCTAACTATTCAAATTTTGTAACATATAACGGTTCAGCGGCTCGCTCAATAAAGTTTTACAAATATGACTTTCAAATGCTGGACGCATTGGGTTCTGGCGACGCTGAACTGTCTTTACGTTCTACTGGCGTAACGGCTGGCGCATATTCCGCAGTAACCGTTGACGCAAAAGGTCGAGTAACGGCAGGCGGCAAGTCGATTGAGTGGGGTACTACGGGGCAGACCGCACCGAGTGATGACCTTATGGTCGGCGGACTTTTCTTTGAATTACAATAAACAATTAGGGGGTATGCAGTATGGCAACCTATAAACCTATAAGGAAAACGGCGAGCGGCACGGAAGAAATCAAAATTCCGTATGCCGTTCTTGCCGACGCTCCTACTATACCGACAGTCAACAACGGAACTCTTACCATACAAAAGAACGGAGAGAAAGTTCAGACTTTCAGTGCAAACCAAAGTTCGTCCGTGACAGCAAACATAACAGTTCCTACAAAAGCAAGTGATGTCAATGCTTTGTCACTTGACGGCGGAACTATAAATAAGAGTAAGACTATTAAAATGGACGCCTCTGCTAATTCTGATGGGGCGAACTTAAAATGGGGAACAGTTAATCACAAAAATCCTTACATCGGTTATGCTTCCGACCAAGTAGATGGGACATTTGTTGTAGGTAGTTTGCTTGGTACTAACTATGCTTCTGGTCTTGCAATTGGTGGAGGTTCTGGTAATTTATTGTGGAAAGGAACAAAGGTGGCTACAACAAGCGATATACCGACTGATTATGTGAAATATACGGCACAAACTCTTACCGATGCTCAAAAGTCACAAGCACGCACAAATATAGGCGTTCCTACCAAGACATCTGAACTCACAAACGACAGCGAGTTCATAACTGCTAACGACGCAGTTAAGCGCGTAATAGACTATAACGACACAAGCAAAAACATAACAATAGGCTATTCTGGCGCGGGTATTGCTGGTGGCGACATAAAATATATCGCTGGTTATACTACTGGCGACGGCACTACTGGCAATGTTGCGAGAATAAAGGACATTTCCAAAGACGCACTGAAATCGTGGTTGGGATATGCAACGGTCGCAACAAGTGGAAGTTATAATGATTTGAGCAATAAACCGACATTTACCTTGTCAGGAACAACATTAACGATAACTGTATAAGATTATGGCACTTTATTTTAACGAGGCAAGTAATAGTGTAATGCCCACGGCAATAAAATACAACGGCACTGATTTGACGGTGTTAAAATACGGCACGACGGCGGTGTGGGGCAAACCTTTTTCGCTTACTGTACAACAAAGTTTTGGTTCGGAATATCGCATACATCGCGACACTTCTCCAAACCAACACGCAAATATAAGTACAATATCGAGTGGCTCAACTATCTATTATGGCGATGTTCTTACAATCACGGCAATTCCCGCAAGCGGGTATAAACTTGTTAGTTTTACTATCAATGGCACTGAATACGCAAATGGTGAAACAAGTGCAGTTTCGCAAACGATTACAGTTACAAGTGCGGTTTCTATTGTAATTAACACGGAAAGTGCTGTTTCGTGGAAAACCGTTTGGACGGGAAGTCGTGGGGTTAATTCAAGTAACGTTACAACAGGTTCTTTTTCGGACGGTTCGGGTATGTATCAGGGTTCGAGAACAATACAGCAAGAAATAGTTTCTAATGCGTACCCGACACGAATAACTTATACCTTGGCACAAGAAAGTCCACAAACAACAGATATATCACAATCGAGTGTGTATTTAACAATAGGGAGCAATAGTAGTGTGCGTGCTTCAATTAACAGTTCGTCTAATAATATAGATTTTATCACTGTTATAAAGGGAAACAAACCAAATTCAAAAGTATTTTATTTTGGAAAAATTGTTACTCTTACCAAAGTAGAACAATACTATTAAGGAGCAGAAATGAACATAAATTTCACTAAATTTGCAGAGCAAAATATGCTCACTTATAATGACGATAAGACAAGGGTGTTTGTAAAACCCACGGATAGGCACAATTTTACGGCATATCCACTTGAAGATTTATCGGGCGTAGTCGCACTAACGCTTGAAGAATATCTTGGACTTCGTACTAATTATTATCAATTTAATGAGCAACTCACGGGAATTGAAGAATATGTGGCAGAAGAAGAAAGCACCGACGAAACCGCACTTGACGGCGACACCGAAAAATAAATTAAAAAAATCATTACTTTTTTGGCATAAAGGTGTTGACATAACCACTTTTGTGTGCTATTCTTTATTTAATGAGTGCGCAGACACCTATGTGTTTGTGCGCTTTTTAATTGAGGGTAAAAATGGATTGGCAAGATAGGGCTGACGAATTTGAAAGCAAAATGAAAGACCAAATGGCTGACGAAAACACTACTGAAATCGACGAAAACCTTTCGGACGATGAAGTTGTCGAAGAAACGGAGAAAGTGCCACAAAACGCAAATCTCGCCGTTCCTGACGTGCCGAAAGAAGTTTCCGCGTTCACCAACATTGCAACTGCTCGTATGCAAGAAGATTTTGTTTCGGGCAAGCGCGATGTAAATGAAACGGGTAAGGAAATCGTCCATGCACTTACTCTTGAAAAGTCCGTTGAAGAAACGCGTGAAAACCGCGACTTTTTAGCGGATATTAAAAAGACAAAGCAAGACGAATTAAAACTTAACTTTGAAAACAAGGTACTTGAAGAAGAACGCAAGAAGTTAGAGGCAAAACAAAACAAAGCGGAAGCCTTTTATAAGAGTTTCCGCCCTATTTTGGAATTTGACTTTTCCAACTTGCGTAAAGTACAAAAGAAGAGAGTTATTAAAGACGGCGAAAAGGCTGACGATATGCGCCGTTTCCGTCGCAAGGACGGCACGGAATATGTTTATGAGAGAGAACAGCCTAAAACCTATGCGGATAGGTCATACGGCATACCGCTTATGGTGCTTATGTTGTGTATCTTAACATTGCCCTATTGCCTTGTTACAATAATTCTTTCGATATTTAACGCTGTAAACGAAGTCTTTATGCAAATAGCGAACTTCGGTAAACCCGCACTTGTGATTTGTTCATCGCTTGCAATTATGGCGATTATCGGCGTGATTGTCTATGTGATTTTGTTGCTTGTGCAAAACTCTTTCGGCGTAACAATATTCCCCGACAAAGCGGCTCTTGAACTTTTGAGCCTTTTATAATATTAAAAACGGAGTGTAAACTATGTTAAAAGTAAACTCGGAAAAATTACTTGGTGAAATTGCAAGACTGCAAGGCGAAATTGCGGATAACGACTTACACGCTTTCAACGAAGCAAAGGCTATCGGCGAACAGCGCGGTTGGAGCGATGTGCTTATCAGCGCATTTGCGGATATTCTCTTAAAGGAAGAAGCGGCATTTGATATTTCGGCGAAAAAGAAAATGCTTGATTATCTTATGCTTTTCGTGGAAGAAGTTGCGGACGAACCCGTGGAAGAAGAAGTTGTACCCGCCCCCGCTCCCGTAGAAGAAGTTGCCCCCGAAGTCGTTGAGCAGCCCGTTGTTACGGAAGCCCCCGTACAAGAACCCGCAGAAGCCCCCTATATTCCCGTATTTTAACTATGTCAGACGAAGAGGTGCTGAAACAAAAGATTGTCCGAAAGGCTCTTGATAATCGAACATTGCTTATTTTGTCGGTTATTGACTTGCTTTTCGGCATTGTTTCAATGTGCCTAACTTCAATAGATTGGCAAATTTGCTCGCTTATTGCAAGTTTGTTGTCTTTTGTGATGATACTTAAAATACTTGTATCGTATCGGAGCGACTTGAAATCAAATGTATCGACACTTATCATAAGTATAGCCGATATATTTACAGGTGCGTTATCGGTGGCACTTGCCGTTTATGCACTTAAAGCGATTGTCGTTTTGGTTTCATCACTTAAAGTAACAAAGGTAGCGGTGCAAACAAGCAAGGCGGTTAAACTTATGGAAGCCACTAAACCTATTGCGGTCAAAACTCTTCCAAAAGTTGGGGCTATTTTTATAGCATTTTGTGCGACAAATATAAACAAAAAAAGAGGTAAAACTATGGCAAAGGAAAAAGTTGTCAAGGAAAAGAAAGCAAAAAAGCAAAGTGCTTTTGCAATTTACCTTAAAAACAATCCTAAAACGATATGTGGTATTGTTGCTTCGTTTATCGCAAGTGCAATGTCAGGCGCAGGTGCTTCGTGTGGGATTGTGTATGGGAATGTGCAAATCCCTTTGTGGGCAAGTATCATAATCGGTGTACTCGTGTTTGGCTTACTTATGGCAATTCTTTGTTTGGGTTGTGTGAGTGCGGGTTGGGAAAGCCCCATTATGGTGGCTCTTCGTAAAACCGCAAAGGCTCTCGGTTTCGGCAAGTCCGTTGACCTTGTAGAGCAGGCGTATGCGGAAGCGGAAGCACAAAAAGCAAACGAAGAAGCGCAAGCAATCGCAAAAGCGCAAGCCGACCACGATATGTATGAAGCGGAATATCGCCGTGAAGTGGCGGACGGCAACTGCCTTGTATCGCTTGATGAATTTATCGAGCAAAAGAAAGCAGAAGCCGAACAAAGACAGCAAGAACAGGCAAAACTCGAACTTCTTAACGAGTTCCGTGCGGCTGTTGCAAACGGTGCGTTTATCGGCAGTTTTGACGATTTTTGCGCTAAAAGATAACAAAACACAAAGGGTATGAAAATGAAACTCTATAAGATTATGAGTGGATTATTCATACTCTTAATTTTATGCTTATTGATTGCATATCACGAATTGTAGGGGGATAGGAAATGAACAAGAACGTTATCCGTGCGATGATATACCTTGTGTGCGTGTATCTTTGTGCGTGGTATGTCTTAAAATTTTCCTTTCCCGAACAATTTGTGCTAAAAATAAACAATCCGAGCATTATAAAATTCGGTCAATATGTTGATAGCCATATCGCGCTTAAACGGTTTTTGAACACGATAACGGCATTTATCACTTATTGGCTTTTTTTATGCGCCGTAACACACAAACCATATCTTTCCGCTCCGTGGTGTCTAATTTTAATTAGCAATATTCTTATAAGTTTTGCGGTTGATGTAATTGATACAAATATATCCGCATATTATGGATTATTGAGTATGGTTGCGCTCGGCGCAATATGGAATTGCAAGGCAAGAGATGTCGGCGTTGTGATTATCGTCCACTCGGTATCTCAACTATTGTCCTTGTCAATCCGCGGGCTTTCAAAATATATTTTAGATTATAACTATGCAACTTTGTTAGTAATGGGGCTTGAAAGTTATTTTTGGCTCTTATTGCTATATTTATATTATAATTATGAGGAGGTAGTGGAAAATGGGAGTAGGTTTCCCGCCGTTTTACGGCAAAGACGAAAAGTTTTACATTGATGAGGCTCTTGATAAGATTGAAATCTTAAAAGAGCGTTTCCCCGACGCAATCGACGACTTGTTGTATGTTGCCGAGTGCATTAAGCACTTGTCCGATGACACCGAAGAATAAGTTACAAATCAAACTATTCTTTAAGCGAAAACTCTGGCAATATCTTCTTGTCGTTGGCTCGGTGGCACTTTGTTGCTATTTTACGGGGAAATGGTTTGAGGGTATTGCCTTTTGCTTTGCTCATTGTGTGCTTCGGTATCAATTTACCTATCAATATCATAGTAAGTCGTTTTGTATGCAGTTGACGAACTTTATAATATGGACGGCAATACCAACTTCGCAAACAATCTTTGTCAGCCTTTTGTTTTCTATCCCCCTTGCTTTTTTAGTGTGTTGGATAGGGAATGAAGAACAAGCAAAGATAGAGGCACTTGCAAGGTATCGGAAACTCAATAAAGAGTATCAAGGGCTTTTGGACGACCTATCAAAGCCAAAGCCTTTTAGCATTGAAAATTGTACCCGCGATGAAATGATTGACCGTTGCCGCGAAATCGGTCTAAACGCCGAAAACACGGAACTTGCATTAAAGTTTTTCGTTGAGCGTATCTCACTTTGGGAAATCGCAAAAGACTTAAACATTGAATATGATAGTGCAAATATGAGAAAAAAGCGGCTTAAAAAGAAGTTGCTATGACAATTTAATAGGTTTTGTACCCCGTTTGTACCCAACAAGCGGGGCTTTTTTATGGCAAAATTTGGATAGGGGGAAGTGCAATATGGCAATCGAACTTTACAACGAACTTAATGGATTGCAAGTCGAGTTTACGGCAAAACCCGACACTTCCGACCATTTCGATTTTTCAACGCTTTATCCAAACGACAAGGAAGAATTAGGTGTGCCTGTTGTGGTGCAAAAGGGGAAAAACAATGAGCGAAATAAGAAATGATTTAGCAAATATAAACTTATCCACCTATAAAAAAATGCTTGAAAAGATTATTGACGGGCAGCCACTAACTAACGCCGATTTAGTCGTATTATCAATTATAAGAAAAGATATAAGCCGAGCGACCGCTATCCCGCCGATAAATAAACTTATAAACGGTATAAAACAAGTGCAACAAGCACTTAAAGATTTTGATTTAAGTAAAGATGAGGAGGAAATTGACAATGGCAATGGGTATGGGATATAATCCTAACTTTTATGCAAGAAATTACAATCAAGAGATAAACGCTCTTCAAAACCAAATCGACCAACTTCGTGGGCTTAACAATCAAATACAATCACCTATTGCAAACCAACCGCAACCACCCGCAAATGGCATTACGCAAATCGGCACTTATGTTGTTGTGAAAACGATACAAGATATGGAAAACTATCCTGTGCCTGTTGACGGAACTCCCGTAAATGTTTTTGTTGATAATATGGGTGTGTTTTATAGTAAGAAAATGTCTAATGGCGTTGTGAGTTGCCAACCGTTTTCTTTCGCGCCGCTAAACGGGGCTAAAAACGACGAAAAGCCGTCGGACGAGATAACTACCGAGAATGTGCCTATTTGGGCGGAAAATGTGCTTTCTCGCCTTTCTTCGCTGGAAGAAAAGATAATTGCTCGCTCGCAAAAACAATCGGAGAAGAAAAATCAAGATGAGGTGGATATAAATGGCATTTAATTTTAACCAAATCACAAAAGCGGTAAAGATTGCAAATGGCGTTGCAAATCCAAAACAAGCGGTAAATATGCTTTTAGAGCAACTTGAAAAGAAAAACCCCGAAATGGCAAGGAATGTAAGGACGGCTATTTCGTCAGGCAAAAACCCTGCACAATACATTCGTGAACAAGCGCAAAATGGCACTATTACTATGGAAAACTTTAATGAAGTAAAGCGTTACTATAAAATGGCGCAAAAGTTTGGGCTTACTCATAAAATAAGCAATCAATCGTGGAATGAAATCGAACAAGCGATTAAAGACAAGGGTGGCGACGGCGGTTTCAAATTTAATGGTTTTTAGGACTACTCTCTCATAAGTAGGGCGCAATGCTTATTTGAGTGTAAATATATATAGGAGGAACAACAAAATGGCAGATTATTCTCTCGGCGATATTGCCGCTCTTATGGACAGGGACGATAAAGGTGGTTGGGGGGACGGCTTTGTAGGCTGGATTATTCTTCTCTTTATCTTCTTGCTTGCAATAAGTGGCAATGGTTTCTTTGGCAATGGCTCTGCAACGCAATCGAGTTTGACGACCGCTGAACTTTACTCGGCTCTCGGAAGTCAGGATATTAAAAACGATATTCGGGACGGTTTCCAAAGCGTTCAAAGCGGTATATGTAGCGTTGATAAGGAAATTCTTGACAATCGTTACAGCGCGCAACTCGGCTTCCAAAATCTCGGACAGCAGTTGCAAGACTGTTGCTGCAACTTGCGTACGACAATCATTGAACAAAACCAAGCAACCCGCGACTTAATTCAAGAAAATTATATCGACGGCTTACGCACGGCTTTGTCCGACGCAAAAGCGGAAATCAGCAATCGTAGCCAAAGCACTTACATTTTAAGTCAGTTGGGACAGTATTATACTCACCCGTCCGTAAACCCTTATACTTGCTATAATAATTGCGGTTGTGGGTGCGGCAACAATTTGGTTTAATACTTTAACCAACTAAATCACTTTACGCTTGATAGCGTTCCTTGACAACGGGGGAGCGACTATGCTCCCCTTTAACTTACAACAGGAGATTTTTATTATGGCTAATAATCAATATTGTAAAAGCACTTTAAGTGCATACAACAACACAAGCACGGCTCTTGCCAACGGCGCACTTATGCCTATCAACAACAATTCACTCATTACGGGCTGCTCGATTTCTCACGTCAGCGGAAGTAATGCGATTAGGCTCTTGAAAAAAGGCTTGTATTTGGTGGCGTTCAGTGCCTCTGGCTCTTTCACGACAACGGCGGGCGAAGTCAGCCTGCAACTTTATCGCAATGGCGTGGCTGTCCCCACTGGTATAGTAACCCAAACCCCTACGGCAACAACGGACATTGAAAGTTTTTCAACGGCGACCATAGTGGAAGTTAAAGAAGTGTGTCCTTGCGCGGGTACAGGTACTCAGTCAATCGACCTTACCTTTGCCAACACGGGCGTTGCGGCGACTTACACTTACTTTAATGTGTCGGTGGTGAAACTCGCGTAATGAATGCTCTTTTCGGCGAATTTGGCATTGTTGATATTCTTGTAGTGCTTAACTATCTTGAAACAAGGAAAACAAATAAGAACTTAAAGCGATTACAACGATTGCAAATATACGCCCAAGTTTTCGGAGATGACGAATTACACGAAATCTTAAAGGAAATACAAGAATGGAAGAAAAACTCTATGAAGTAAAAGTAGCAATTATTGATAGGATAACCAAAGCGGTTAGCGACACATCGGCGAAAATTTTACCCGCCGACTTAAAAACTCTTGCAATCATTGTCTTGCTTTTGTCCATTCAAAAGGGCGATGAAAAGTACGCCGATTTGATTGCTAAATTCATTACTCAAATACACACGGATATATAATTATGGAAGAACTCGAAAAAATCTATGATTATGTGGAAGAAGAACTTGCCGACGCTGAAAAATATGCGAAGTGCGCGGCAAAGTCAAAACTTGTAGGGGACACCGATAAACTATCTATCGCAACTAAACTTTCCGAAGCCGAACTCGAACACGCAAGTATTTGGTACGACTTTATGAGAAACAAGGCGAAAGCAATGCGGTCAATGTACGAGAGCAAAATAGAGCCTATGCCCGAATACATTGAAATGCGTATTACCGATATGACCGATTACTATATGGAAAAGTCGGCGAAAGTTAGGTATATGCTTGATAGCAACAGGAGATAAAGGACAAAAGAAAGGGGATAAGCACTTTGCCTATCCCTTTTCTCTTTATTCTTATGTCAAGTCGTCCACCTTGTCGAACAATTCGTCAATGTACTTTTTAACCTTTCGTACAACTTCTTCTTTCGCGAGCCGTATCGCCTTTTCCCGTTCGGTTTCCCTTACTTCGCATACCGCAAACATAGCGTTGTCGGGCAGTTCGGCTTTGGTGTAGTGCGTTTCAAGTCCGCAAATCATCGGCGGATATTCCGCATTGCCCACCAATTTTGCGGGGACACGAACAAAGTTTTCGTTGATAATGATTGCGTTCGCCCTAATGTATTGTTGATAAGCCAACGCTTGTGCTTCGTTAATTCTGTTAATAAGTTCATTGATGTTCATAATTTCTTCTTTCATTTTTTACTCCTTATGTCAGCCGAGAAAGGGCGGTTTCCCGACTTTGGGTGTTATTTTATTATGTTGTTGTTTATTTACGCCGTCCCCGCCCAAACGGTGCATTGCTATAACATTTGTCCGAAAATTGCCATTAGCACATCGACAACGATACTATCGCCATACAAGTGATACTGCGATGAGTTGCTTTGGTTGACCGCCATTGTGTCTATATCTTTATCTCGCACTCCCATAAGCCGTCCACATTCTTTTGGCGTAATTTTCCTTATACGCAGGTTTTCTATAATTCGGTTGTTATGTTTAGGGCTACTTCCGTCGGTTGTTAGTGTTCCTACTATGCCGTCTTGTCGAACATATTTGTTTTGCTCGTCAACAACAAGTATTGCTGTTTTGAACCCCTCTGGTCGCGTTGTAATTGTCGGAGATGTTCCACTTTGATTTACTTTTTTGTTATATGCGTCTATTGTGTCGCCTATGCTGCACTCATTTTCTTGTGCGGTTTCAAACGCTTGCTTGAAAAATCTATTATCATCTATGATTTTTGTTTCGAGGTTTCCCCCGCCACAAGTATGTTGAGTTGGTGCAATTCCGTTTGTGTCATAAACTCTGCGTGCTATGTCGTGCAATTTTTCATATTTCCCGCCTAACATACCAACACAATTACATTTTAGTTCTCCATATAATATCATTCCGCTATGTTCTTCGCCCCCGCCTCGTGCCGTTAAGCAAGGCGAGCAACTATTATCGTTAAGAATATGGTCGAGCGGTTGTTGTTGAGATTTCCACTTTCTTATTCTTTCGATTGTATCATCATTCAAGTAATATTTTTCGTCAACATTTGTTTCTAATATATCTTTAATTCGTTTTTCGAGTTTAACCCTTTGCGGAAAGTCATAATAGTAATTCCCGAGCCACGACACCATAAAACACCTTGCGCGGTTTTGCGGGACGCCGTAGTCTTTTGCGTTCAATATTTCCCACTTGCTTTTATATCCCAAACTGTCCAACTTTGCAACCCATTGCGAAAAGTGTTCACTATTGTTAGTGCCGATAACTTCTGGCACATTTTCCATAAGCAATATTTGCGGGAGATTGCCGTTGCACTCGTCAAGTATTCGCTCAACTTCCCAAAGTAACCCCGACCGTGTTCCGCTCCCTTTCTCCATTCCTAACCCTTTGCCCGCCAAGGAAAGGTCTTGACACGGAAAACTATAAGTCATAATGTAAGTATATTTATCGGTGTCTGATATTTCAAGGTCGCTTGCGTGGCAGTTGCATACCGATACAAGATTGTGCGTAGCAATAAGATTGTTATATATAACTCTTTGCTTTTCTTCGCCAAGTCGCTTGATTTGGTCAATTGTCATCGGCTCATTGTAATTTGCGCTTATCCCCTTGCTATAAAGATAATCTATTACTTCATCTTGTGTCTTTGCTGCCGAATAGTCGGTGTTATCGTCGCCAAAGTGCAAGTCCTTATATGCCTGTATCGACTTGACCGCCCATTCGCATATTTTCCAATGCTCGAAATTTGCGCCTAAATATTTTAACGCCAACGCCTGACTGCCGTACCCCGCAAATAACTCAATAAGTCTTATCGGCTTATCTATTGTCAATTTGTGGTCGCCGTCAAATAGCGAGATTTGGTATTCTGCTTGTTTCATTCTTTCACTCCTTATAAGTCGTCAAAACTGATTTGATTTTCGTCGGCTTCCTTGTTCCCGTACAACCACCAGTCCATAACTTCCGTGCCGTTCTTCCACGACAATTTGCTTTGGTCGGGCATATTTTCAAGCATTTTGTCGAAAGCCTTAACATAACACTCCGCTATCTTTGGATATTCTTTAATATCGTTAAGTCTTTCTTCAAGCCTTGCTATAGGACACAATAAACACCCTAAACGCCTTTTATTCCCTCCACATTGTACATACAACGGGTTTTGTTTGATATTTTCGACTTTTGAAAACTCCCAAATATCGTCGTCCGTCCAGTCAATTATCGGATTGATAATCGTTTTTTGCGTTCGGTAACATTGTTCAATCATTCGGCGGTTTTCATCATTGTCCATATTGTGTATGACCTCTACGCCCTTTCCGCCAAATATCTTTGCTTCGCCAGCCTGTTTTGCACGACGAGCACTTTCGGCGGCTCTTACACCCGTAACACATATCCGTCCTTTCCCACCTTGTTCTTTAAGTTCAGCACAACAATATCTGCACATTCTTAAAGGTGGTATATGCTTATTAACAATTAAGTTCCACATAGTTTTTTGAGTTCCGTCCGCATATCTTGCCTTTTCGACAATAACTTCCTTGTCGTCCATTATCTCCCTGACAACCGACGGAATATCTACCGTGGTTAAGTTATAATGCAGTTCGTGCGGTACTCCGCTCATTCCCATAAGGTGTCGGATAACTTTGCTGTCTTTGCCACCACTGTAACATACATACAACGGCTCTTCCGATAAGTTCGCTAATTGTATTCGCTTTATTGCGTTCTCTACTTTGTTGACCGTTCCGTCAAGCCTATATTCTATAAGTGCCATACTCTACTCCTTATAAACCGTTAAAAGTTTTCTTCTACTACTTTTATGCCTTGTTCCTCAAATAATTCAGCCACACTTTTACACGGTGTTCTACTGCGTTGGTGTACCGAATTATATAACTTTGTCGGCATTGCAAGATAAATAGGCTCGTAAGGCGGGATATTATAATACCATTTCCATAATTTACTTAATTCTTCGATTGACAAGCCTTGCGTAACTAATATCTTATTATTTACATCAACTTCCGTAGGATTTGTAAACCCACATCTTTTACATTTTATAATCATAATTCACTCCTTATAAGTCGTAATCTTCAATGCTCGGCACGCGCCCTATTATATCCAACTGCTCTGGGGTGTACTGCCGCTCGGTGAAGTTCGCCTTGCCTTGCTTTGTTCGTTGCTCTTTAAGTGCGTTGAAAACCCACTTTCTTATCGCCAAATAGTCGCTCTTTGCTTTGTAACCTTTGTAGGCTCGGTATTCTCCAAAAAACTCAATCGCTTCCTTTCCGTCGGTCATTCCGATAAGTGTGTTATATTCCTTTTCAGTCAATAAAACATTCTTATAAGTGCTATACTTGTGTTTTGGAGCGGGCGACGACGGCTTGTCCGTCGGGCTTTCTTTTTCCACATTTATGTCTTTTTCTTCTATACTATTCTTATCTAACCTATCCTTACCTAACCAATACTGGGTATCCATTTGGTATCCATTTGGTATACCAAGCGGTAACTTCTCGGTATAAGCACCGTTTTCCTTGACCTGTAATTGCGCCATTTCTTCGGTGTAATTCGTCGGTTTATAGCGGTCGTTCCGTATGTAATTATTTATTCGCCAATGCTTAATTACCACAACTCCGCTCTCGAACGGAATAATAAAAGCCTTTGCGACAAGCAATCTCATATCGTCATCGGCGCACCCAACCATTCGTTGCAGTTTTTTCGGGTTGTTGATAAAACCGTCATCGTCCGCTTGCATTGATAAGTGAAAATATAATGCTTGTGCCGACAAGGGCATATCAAGAAATGCGTCGCTGTCTATTATTGTTTTTGCGAACATTCTTCTTTCTGCCATAAGCAATCTCCTTTTATCCAATAAAAAAACCACTTAAACTTCCCTTATTGTGATAGGCGGGGTTGTTTAAGCGGTTTAGGATAACCGATATTCAGTTGCCGATACTCAATGCTATCACTCACCGAATACCGATTACAAGTCTATTATATGCTTGCTTTATGCGTTTGTCAAGCGGTTTTTGCGAAAAAGTTAAGAAAAATTAAACTTCCCAGCGATGACCGCAATTTTGGCAAATAGCATATTGTTTGGTTTTACTACCTTTCTTTATAAGTAAAGGAAAGAGAAGTGCAACGCCGCAAGTAAAGAAACCGAGAATAAGCCAAAGGCAAACGCCGAGAACGCCACGCTTTTTCTGTTCGGCAACAACTTGAATTTTTACATCATCACTTTTGCAATTCGGGCAAATCATAACAAATCTCCTAATTTGGTTTTATTTATAAGAAAATACTACCATAGACCACCTATAAAGTCAAGAAAAAAAGTATAAAAAACATTGTCAAAGTGGTCGTAAGTGGTTGACAATCGGACAAGCAAGTGGTATAATGATAAATAGTTGGAGGTTAGAAATGGAAAACTCGAAAGAAAAACAAGAAACGAAAAGAAGTATCAAAATCAGCGAAAGCACCCATAAAAAAATGAGTGATATTAAGGCATACTATGGAATACCATTTACAAAACAAGTAGATGTTGCTATTAAAGACTATTACGACAAAGCAAAAAAAGGACAACTGCAATGAAACGGTTTTATGCTTTTGAAAAAGACAAGCCGCAGAGTTGTAAAGAATGTAATTGTCATAAGTATGTACACGAATTAAAGCCTTGTGATGTATGCTGTTCGGTAGTAACGAAATATGCGTGCCTTTTGGACGGTCATTATGATTTTGTGAGTTTTGAAAACACTTATGAAAAGTGTCCGATAAAATCACTTGACAAGGTAATAAAAAAACTTATAAAGGAGAAGAAAAATGTTACTTGATTGGTTGTTTGGCAGCAAAGATAGTGAAGTCGATAGAGCGGACGACGAAGTTTCAATTTTTGAAGATGACGATGACGACTAACTTTGACGAAGAAACCAACAAATATACAATAGACGGCATAGAATATCCGAGTGTAACCGAAATTTGTGAGCCGATTTCTTTCAAGCGATTAGATGCGTTGTCCAAAAGTTTGACTGACAGGGCAAAGCAACGTGGCACGGAAGTCCACGAACTTTGCGAAACTTATGCGCTTACAGGTGAAGTTGATGACGAAATGAAAGAAAGCCCATATTTGCCCTATATTGCAAGTTTTGTCGAATGGTATAAAACTTATCGACCAAAAGTGATTTACACGGAAAAGGCACTGTTTTCGGCGAAATTAGGGTATTGCGGGAAGTGCGACCTTGTTTGCGAAATCGACGGAAAGATTTTTTTGATTGATTACAAGGCAACAAGCGTAATTGACAAGAAGTCGTTGTCGGTGCAGTTGGTCGGGTACAAGAACTTACTTGCCGAGTATGGCATAAACACCGAGTGCGAATATGTATTGCACTTAAAAAAAGACGGATATGTTTTCAAGCCGATAAAACTCGATTATGAGTGGTTTGATATTTTACTTAAACACAATAAAAAATTAAAGGAGAAATATAATGGAAAATAACATTATTGTTTATGAAGCACCAAAAGCGGAACTTTCTACCAGAAGAAACAACTATGAATTGAGAATAGGAGATTTTTCGACAACGCTTAAAAGGGGTGTTGATTTTGGTAAAGTGCCGAAAGCGAAAACACCGTCATTATGGAAAAGCGGAGCGGAAAAAGTCCTTATGGGATATAATCTCGCCTATGATACCGAAATTACCGATAGTTATAAAGACTATAATAAAGGGTTTTTCTATTATGAGATTAAGGCAACCGCATACTATGACGGCAAAGTTGTAAGAACGGGTGTCGGGTGCGCTAACACAAATGAGCGTTCTTTCGGTGTAGCGGGAGCATTTGATAGTGCCAACAGTGCTTTGAAGAAAGCAAAAAAACGGGCTGTGGTTGATTTGGCACTCACAATCGCGGGACTTTCTGACGCATTTACGCAAGACATTGAAGATGAAAGCAACGAAGAAAGGGCAAAGGAAATTTTGTCCGACAATGACCCGATAACCCCGAAACAAATCAAGAGAATTTTTGCGATTGCGGCGAACAATGAGATTACGGCGGAAAAAGCAAAGCAACTTCTTGTGAGCAAGGGCTATGCGTCCACAAAAGACATCAAGCAAAAAGACTATGATGAAGTGGTCGAATATTTTGAAAAATACAATGAAAACAAATAAGGAGAAACATATATGATTTATCTTGTAGAAAAAGGCGAAAACAAAAGTAAGTATGAAATCCGTAAAGCAAAGTACATTGAGAGTTGCAAGTGCAATAAACTTAATATACAGTACAAAGACAAAGTAACAAACGCTTATGAAGAAGCGACAATCACGATTTGGGGCGAGCAGTTGGCGATTACCCCGCATAATTGGGAAAAGAAAACCAAAGGCGACGAAATCCAAATCAATAAGGTGTCGGCAATCGGGCTTAACCCTGAATACAAAGGCAAGAGAACTCTTAACATTACAGTTCCGTCCGACGGCTTTTCGCTTATAAGAGCAAATTGGGGCAACGACGGCGACACTGAAACAACCACGACCGCACCGCAATCTTTTAGCGGAATGGACGACTTTTTACCTTTTTAAGTGAATAATGGATAAGTTTGTTATTATATCGGACACAAGACAGCAAGAGGGCAAGCACGAAGCAAAACTTGCATATTTTAAGGCACAAGGTTATAAAGTAGTAAGGACGAAACTTTTTGTCGGCGACTATGCCCGACTTGATAACCAAACGATAGCCATTGACACGAAGAAAGATTTTCTGGAACTCTGCGGAAACGTCTGCGGAAACCAACACGAAAGGTTTAGGGACGAGTGCAAGCGGGCGAAAGAGTGCGGAATACAACTTATAATTCTTATAGAAGAAATACCGCCGCACGGAAATTTGGCTGAATGGCACTCTCCCCGAACGAAAGTCAAAGGGGAAACCCTTGCAAAGTGTTTGCGAACAATGCAAGAGCGATACGGTGTTAAGTTTGGCTTTTGCGACAAGGCAAGCACGGGAAAAATCATTATAAACATACTTAAAGGAGTAGATAAATGAAAGTACGACAAGTGGCGGAACTCGTTAAAGAGATTTTGGAACAGAGGCCGAGAGCAAGGGACTGCGATTTTGTCCTTTATGGGTTTGTTCTTAATAAATATGGGTATTCAATCAATATCCCGTTTGGTGAACTTGCGGAAAGAGTAAAGGCGAAAGAAATTCCGTCAATGGAAACGGTCGGGCGCACAAGGCGCAAATGTATGGAACTTTACCCGTCATTGCGTGGTAAGTCTTATGAGCCGAGAGAAGAAAGGCAACTTGAATTTGTCGATTTTGCAAAGGACGGAAGTATATGAAACCCGAAGATTTTATTAAAGAGCAGGAAAAGCAAACAAAAGCGGCGTTAGATTTAGGCACATTATTTGCACTTTTTGCGATTGTTGGGCTTGTACTTGACATTGTGCTTGCCACAAGACACGCCACAACGGCTGTGGAAATCGCAAGTTATGTAATTATAGGAATAATATTAGTGCTTGTAGTTTTTTCGTCATTAGCGACGGTAAGGTCAGCAAAAGCCGATATGAGAACACTTAAAGCACTTAAAAATGCGGTGGAAGAATATGACAAGCAAGCAGAATGAACAATTACAAGACCTTGTATGTGCAATGATATATAATTGGTTTGGGCTAAACATAGGCGAACTTGCCAAAATAGCAAAACCCTCAAGGCGTACTTACATCAATTCCGACGAAATACAAAGGCTTTGCCGAGAAATAGGAGAAGAAAATGATTAGTTTATTTAATGAAAACATAATGGCTATGCGGATATATACAAGAGCGGTAAAACCCGCCGAGAACGAGTTTATCACCTATCCCGACACAATCTGGAAGAAGATAATTGTACTATATGAAGAAAAGACACCTAACTTTAAGGACACCGTTTTTTCTATCATAGAGTATGCGTTTGAAAACGATAGCCATACCATTTATGAGAATAGGACGAAACTTGAAAAACTGACCGATTATATGGACAAATGCAACAACGCACTTGATGACGGGTTTAGGGAAGTTGGAGTTCATTCCCTGCAAGGCGACCTCATAGAATGGTGGTACGGCACAGAGCCAGAAGAATGGCGGTGCGGCAACGAGCCAAAGGAATAATATATGTTAGATATTATACAAGATATTGACGAAAATGGCGAACCCGTCCAAATGGACGAAATCGACTATAAGATAGACAAAATCAAAAAAGGCACAAGCGAAATGTTTTCGAGGCTTATCGCTGAAAAAACCGCAAACGAAGCCCGCTCTAAACCGCTTACGGCAAAATATGGCTATCGTCTTGCAACGAAAATCACGGCGGTTATCCACCAACTCGGACTTAAAGACACCGACCATATTATTAGTCTAAATAATGACGATATAAGGGGCTATTTCAACGCCTATTCCGACCTTATCGCATTTTACAACGAATACTTTGACTTTCCTGCCAACAAGCAAGATTTTTGCGCCCTAATCGGCATAACGGTTAAAGTTTACAATTCGTGGGCAGAAGATGACGATGACGAGCGACGGCTGCTGGTGCAATCAATCGACGACTATTTCAACTCACTCGGCTTTCACGCTGGCGAAGTCGGAAACGTCAACGACAAGGCAACAATGGCACGAATGAAAATCAAGGACGCGGGGCAAGGGCTTGTGGAAAACAACTTTTCGGCAACAATCTCGGTTGAAAACAAACTTAACCAAAGCCCGCTTGAACTCCAAAAGCAACTTGAAAGGCTACTCGGCGCAAGTATGACGGCGGAACAAAAAAAATTAAAACAATAAAATAAAAATGCTTGACAACCGCATTTGGATATGATAATATTAAATCATACCAAAGGCGGTTTTTACATAAAGGAGTAAGAAAAATGAACTTTGCTTATATGAGAGTTAGTACAAAAGATAAACAAGAATTTATCCGTCAAGAGTTTGTGCTTAAAGACTATAAGATAGATAAAGTGTTTGAAGAAAAGATAAGCGGGACTAAAAAGGCTTGCGGTCGTCAAGAGTTCGAGAAAATGCTTAAAGAACTTAAAGCGGGCGACACGGTTTACTTTGAGAGTATGAGTAGAATGGCAAGGTCGGTGCAAGACCTTATCGAAACCACTGACTTGCTTGCTCACAAAATGAAAGTAAAGGTAGTATTTATTAAGGAAAATCTTTCTGTCGGTGGAAATGGGCTTGACGCAATGGGCGCACTGCTCTTTAATGTAATGTCGGCATTTGCACAATTTGAACGCGACATTATAGCAGATAGGACAAAACAAGCATTGCAAGCCCGAAAAGCGGCGGGAGTGGCACTTGGGCGCAAGAAAAGCGACAACTATGATGAGCAAGTCGCTGAAATCAAAAAGTGCCTTAAAAACGGATATACGGCGCGAGAGATATGGGAAAACCGAGAAGAACTCGGAATAACCTATGGTCGCTCCCGTGTCTATGAATTAGTAAAAAACATTGGAGGTAGTAAATGAAAACAACAAGTGAACTTATGGCAACGATTGCCGAGTGCCACGCAAAAGTTTCGCCTATGATAGCGGACGAACAATGGGTGGACAGCGACGGCAACATTTATCAAATTGACAGGTCGCCCACAAATTGGGCAGCGGTCGTTAAAGCAAACAAATTGAAGAAGAAAAGGAGAAAAAGAAAATGATAAGAAGTACAATGTTGACAGACGCGTTCGGTGAGTATAATGGCGACTGCGAAAAGGTGGAACGCCTTGAAGCGATTGAGAACGCGATTGCCGAGATAGAAGAATTAGGCTTTGAAACCTACGCAGGGCGCACCCTTGAGAAACTCAAAGAAATGAGAGAGTACTGCAAGGAAGATATTAAGGAAGAAGCCGAATTTGAGGGTGTCTGCCCTTATTGCGGAGCGGACTTGGACTATGACGACAGAAGTGGCGAATATGTGTGCCACGAGTGCGGATATGGCGGTGGCTATGTACCCAACGAAGATAGGCTCGACGAACTTTTAAGGAGTTAAGAAAATGACCAAAAAAGAACAAATATACGAAATAGCAAAATATGTATGTAATGCGTGTGAATTTGGAATTTATAGGGCTTGTTCAAAGCGACAAACCGACATCAAGAGTTGTTCTCTTGCATTAGGAACGGCAAGGCGCATTTACAATGCAGGCTATCGCAAAGTCCCCGACGGGGCGGTCGTGCTTACACCCGAAGAACGGGACGACGAAATGAAAGCAACTAACGAGATACTTGCGGAACGGGACGACCTTATAGCAAAAGTTGGCGTTCTTGGCAGGGAAAATTACGACCTCAAAGCCGAAAACGAGCAACTCAAAGCGAAACTTGAAAAAAACCCGATGGCAATTAAGCAAAAGATAATGGAAGAAGACGACTACGAATTAACCGAGCGAGAACAAGCAACGCTGTTTCTTGATAGAATGGAAAGCGACGTCGAAATTCTCAACGATATAGTTGAAAATCTTGACGAGTTGCTCGGGAAAGGCATAAACGATTATATAATGGGCATAGACGGCGTTGAGGGCTTAAAGGATATGTGGGAGCGTTCGGCGGTCAGGGAGTTTACGGACAAGGCAAAAGCGAAGTCTTATGTGAACAACTATGGCCGTGAAGTTGTAGAAATCGACAAAATTGACGAACTGTTAAAGGAGTATGAATGATGACAAATGAAGAGATTAAGAAAAAATTAGATTGCACAGCAAGAATAACTGGAAACGAACTCGTTAAAAGTGCGCTTAACATCATAACTGTGCAAGAAGAAGAGATTGACGATTTGAAAGCCGAAAATAAGCAACTTAAAACGGAGTGCGCCTTGTTGGACGATGAATTACGCATTGCGAGGCAGGAAACAATCGACGTGCTGAATAAGGTAAAAGAAAGAGCCGTCGGATTGGCAGCAATCGAAACATATCATATTTGTAATTTAATTGACGAAATTATAAAGGAGTATGAGAATGAAAATCAAAGACGTTAAAATTGGGCAAAAATTCAAATTTTGGAAGATAGAGTTTGTGAAACTCGACAACTCTTACGGTGGATGTTTGTGTCTTGCGACGAACATCTTATTTAAAAAACGCTTTGACGAGGACAGCGCAAACAACTGGGAAATATCAACGCTCCGCCAAAAACTTATGGAAGTTATCGGAGATTATATCGACACAAGCGCATTAGTTCCGTTTGACAGAGATTTGATGACCGACGACGGAATGACTGATTACGGACATTGCACGGACACTGTATCGCTCTTAACTTGCGACGAATACCGCAAATATAGGAAACTTATCCCGAACTGCGGGGAATGGCATTGGACGATTACAGCGGACAGTGTGATATGCTCGGACAATGTTCGCTTTGTCTATTCAGACGGTTCACTGGGCAACCTCGATGCGTACTTCGGTCGCAGCGGGGTTCGTCCGCTTTGCGTTCTGAAACCTGATACTATTGTGGAGGTGCAAAATGCCGAAGATAAGAGTTGAAATCGATGTGCCAAACGTTAAGTATTGCAAGACTTGTGAATACCGCGAGTACTGTAAAACTTGTGAATATAGCAGATATGATACAGGCGATTTTGCGGGTTGTACTTTATTTAGCGGCGCAATAACACTACGGGAGCAAGACGGCTTACTTGAACGGTGCGACAAGTGCAAACAAGCGGAGGTAGAAGAATGAATATATATTTAGGAAACTTATCAATCGAACAAATCGAAAGAGAATACAGTGTTGTGTTTACAGAAGAAGATAAACAATGGCTTCAAGAACATCATCAAGACGAGGCGAGCAATATACAAAGTGACAAGTGGCATTTTTTCGATATACCTCGAATTATGATGACAGGAAGTAACGAATTTGCAAAAGAAATTTACGATAGATTTATAAAATATTCGTTTCAAGGACAATTCAGAATAGCGTGGTGCAGGTGAAAAAGGAGAAAGAAGAATGAAAAGCGTTTTAATTGCAACTCGCCCGAAATGGGTTGAGAAAATTTGCCATAAGATAGGCGAAGATGAAGCAGGCAAGGCGATTTATGAGAAACGTATTGAAGTGCGAAAGACCGCACCGCAAGAAGTGCCGTTTAAGGCTTATATTTATTGCACGATAGGGAACGGAGTTAAAGGAGATTATTTAGTGCCAAGTGGTATTCAATGTGGCAAAGTAATAGGCGAGTTTGTGTGCGATAAGGCGAGCGAACTTGATTATGTGTACTATTGGAACAACGGGTACGAATTTGAAACTTGTTTGACATATAGGCAAGTTGCAGACTATGGCAAGGGCAAACCGCTTTATGGTTGGCACATAAGCGACTTGAAGATTTACGATAGACCGAGAGAGTTGAACGAATTTAGAAAATCGGGCTTTATGACGGAAGAAGAGTGGCTTTTCAATCTTTATCCGAATACTCATTGCCATTATGAGGCGTGGGCGAAAAAGTTTGAGATTACCTGCGCGCCACAAAGTTGGATGTATGTTGAAGATTTAGGAGAAGAAGAATGAGCAACTATAAAAGATTGACTGATAGAGATATAACAAAAGTATGCTTTGATACTTGGGAATTGTGCGGACTTGATGATGTATGCAAGAGAGATTGTATAAAACCAGAGCCTTGCAAAATTCCTCAGATGATACACAGACTTGCCGAACTCGAAGATAAAATTGAGAATGGAACGCTCGTATTTATTGACGAACCATTTTGGTCGGAATATCACGATTGTTGGGCAGTTTTCCAAAGAACAGAAGATATAGTACAAACTTGTTATATGACTGTAAATCAAGCGAAAGACTACAAAAACCGAAAAGAGATTGGAGGAGATACGGAATGAGTAAATTTTGCGTAGTTGAAAAACAATTTGAATACAAAGGTCACGATTGCATTTGTGTATTTACAGCGTGTGGTGTTCGTAATGGATATGTATCGGTTGACGATTACAAAGATTGCTATGAATATGACATCGACTGTCATTGCGGTTTGAGTTTCGGAGCAGCCAGACTTTCCAAAGAATGTAACCCGAAAAAAGACTATTACATAGGTTTTGATTGTGGTCATATTTGCGACGGAAATGACTATGCCACGGCTTTGAAATACGGACTTCTCACCGAAGAACGCTATTATCAACTTCTCGAAATGGAAATACATTTATTGCAACCTGTTAGAAGTCTTGAATATGTAGAAGAACAATGCAAAAAGATTGTTGACCAGTTGGAGGCAGAAAAATGAGAGACATTTTATTCAGAGGCAAACGAGTGGACAATGGCAAGTGGGTTGAGGGATATTATACCGAATTGCCGTGCGGCAGTTTAGGAGCAACAATATTTTCAAATGATGATGAGTTGGTCTGTGAAGATACAGGAAGTTACATTATCAAAGTTTTTACTAAACAGCATACTAATTATTCTAACAGCAATCCATTACAAGTTATAGAATGCGAAAAATATGAAGTTATCCCTGAAACCGTAGGGCAATTCACGGGCTTATGTGATAAGAACGGCAGAAAGATTTTCGAGGGTGATATTGTAGAAAGCCCGAACGGAACACAAGGGTTTATAGAGTGGCAAAATGCAGAATGTGCGTTTTTAGTCGATATAGGCGACGATTGGCAAACAATGGACGATTGCCCTTATGAAGTAATCGGAAACAAATACGACAATAAGGAAGAAGAATGAAAACACGAGAAATCACGGACGAAATTAAAAAGCAAGTAGTCGAGTGCTATAACCGTCATTATTCGACAGAAAAAACACTTAACATAATTCCTATAAGCATATACCAGTATTATGGGATATTACACGAGGCAAGGGAAAAGGGCGAGTATGTGATACCGCCCCACTCCCCAAAACCAAAGCCGCCGAAACCGCAGAAAGTGCAGAAACAGCACGAGTACGATGTGCGCCGATATAATAACCCTAAAACCGCAGCAAACATAGAAAAGACCATTGCAATGCGGGCGGACGGAGTAACGCTCCGAGAAGTCGCAGAAAGGCTTGGCGTGTCGCTTGGAATGGCAAAATACTATTGGAGTATAGCAATATATAGGGGCGAGCAAAAGACGGGCAGACCGAACAAGTTTGAGCCGAGCGGCGTTGAGATTGCCAGAATGAGGCAACTATATGCGGGCGGAGCGTCGGTTGCCCAGATAGCCGCAGAAATGGGCGTAAGCGGGACGACAATATACAAGTACATAAAAGATAATAAATGGCACAGGGCGGCGGTTAGGGATATTCACCGCGAGCGCGTGATATACTTATACCGTTGCGGGTTCTCTTATAGTGAGATTGCCCGCACAATAGACCATAGTATAAACTATGTAGGTAAATTATTAGACGGGGAAAAGAACAGGAGAGGCAGACCGTGGACGGGCGACGACGAAAGGGCTTTGATTGCAGCCGTCAAGGACGGGAAAACGCCCGCCGAGATAGCCCTGCAAATGGGACGGAGCGCAAACACAATATCACAATACATTTACTTATTGCGGAAAGGCGGCAAGATACCGCCGAGCCAAAGGGCGATAAACCGCCTTAAAAACGGCGAAAGCACAGCGGACGAACAAGTTATCACCCGAATATAAAAAACCGCCCACGGGGCAATCACGGGGCGGAAAAGGGCAAAAAGATACCCACGGCACAAAACCGTGGGCTTTTCTTTACTTTGTTTCTAAACAATTTTTTAATTCAAATACTATTGCAGGGGGGCAACTTCCGTCGCCTTTGTCAAAATAACCGTCCTTTAATATGTTATCAAACTTTTTGACCGTTCGCTCTATCCATTTTTGGTAAATGTTTCGTTTGCCGTTCCATTGTAAGATGATTTCATTTTTGCAATATGCAATAGGGCTAACAAGCGTATTACTTCCGCTTAACCAAACAAATGGATATATGTTTTTTTTGGCGATTTTGTCAGTGTCCAAATATTGCCTAAAACAATTAAGTTCTTTAATGTCCATTTTCAAAACTCCTTTGATGTTATTATTTTTTAAGCACTTCTTCAAGTGTGTAGATGTATTTTTCACGGGTAAATACCACCGCTCCGAAAAGGCGGGCTACCGCATAGGCGCGTCGCTTGTCGGTGTAGTCCCTTTGTTTTCCGTTTATAAAAAGCGTATAGATTGTCATTTTTCTATTCTCCTAAAATGTATTGTATGTCGCTTGTCGGTAAGTCGCATATTTGCACGCGTTGCAGGTCGGGCGAGTTCGGGAGCGACACAAGCGCGTCGCCCTTGCCGAGTAGGTCAACCGCCTTTGCACAGTCAATTATATTTATGCTATGTCGTTGACTATTTACCGAAAGACAGATTTTTGTTTGGCAGCCGTATTTTACGGTCGAATTGATAACTTGTAGCACGGGATTTTGTGTCGCTATAATCGCGAACACATTGCAGGCGCGCCCCAGATTGACGACTTTATTCATAAGTGTATCTAACATATCGCGCGCCTCCTTTGTGCCTTGTCGTAGTTGCGCGTATTCGTCGATGACAAGAACGAAAAGCGGAAAGTCGGAAAGGTCGGCTTTTCTCTTGCCTTTTTCTTGTAAAATCTTGTAGCGGTTGTCGATTTCGTCGGCGGTTTTGCGGATATGGCGCAGGGCTTCGTCGAACGTATAAGCGACGGGTTCAATAAGTTGTGGCAGTCGCCCGTCATAAATTGAAAACTCCGTGCGCTTTAAGTCAATCATTAAAAAGACGATTTCCGACGGCTTCGCGCCGATTGCAAGCGAAAGCACAAGATTATTTACAGCAACGCTTTTACCGCTCCCCGTTGCGCCCGCTACAAGCACCGAAAGGGTGTCCATAATATTAGCAGTAATAGGCTTATTGTCCGTATCAATGCCGATGAGCATTTCGCCCGCGCACTTGTTATATGCGTTGCGCCCGAAAGCGAAAAACGACGGAAAAGCGCGTTCAGGGTTCGGGATTGTGATTTTCAAAGTGTTTCCGACGCCCGTATTTGCGTTGTAAGTGATTTTTTGCCCAGTAGCGATTTCCAGTGCGCCGATAGCCTTTTTGACCGTTGTAGGCGTGTTTCCGCCGTCAAGGTGTGCCGTGTATGTCGTGCAAGTATAGCCCAGAACGGCAGGCGCAACCGTACAGGGCGCGCCGTGTGCCGTCAATGTCGCTTGTATAAGGGTTTCGGGATAGTATTTCATTTTTCCGCGCTCCCCTCCTCGACAATTTCCTTTAACTCGATAATGCAATCCCATTGCTTTTTAGTATAGTTTTTATTATGAGTGTAAATAAAGTCGATGATGTCGTGTAGTTTCTTTATTTGCGGCTTGTAACTCTCGGCGACGTCAAGCGCGATAAGGTCTATTTCAGCCTCGGAAAGGTCAAAACCGTGTTTGTCGCACGAATTGCTTATTGCCGTTGCCATTTGTTCAATTTTGTTGTATTCTATCATTTTTTAGCCCTCCTATATTCTTTTAATTTTCAGGTTGTAAATAAAGTCTTTAATATATCTGTCCGCCGCCCAGTGGACAGTATTCCAGCGGTCGGCGTTCTCGTCGCACGCTCGGAGCATTACGCGCCAAAATACGTTTGCTTCGTCGTAACTATTAAAAACGTAGTAGTCTTTTTTTGAAAAAGATATAATATCTTTAATCGAAAAACCGTTTTTCGTGCGTTTGGGCAAGTCGTTAGGCGCAAAAATATTTAAGTATGCCGTGCCGTTTCTATTTGTAATAACAAACTCATTTCCCATAATGTTTTTTACTCCTTATTGTTGCCGAAAAGGGACGCGGGCGCGCCCCGCTCGGCGTTCCTTTTCGCGGTGTTTCTCTTTCTCAAAGTCCAAACGCTCCCGCGCAAGTTTCAACTTCTCCCGTTCTATCTCGATTTTTTCGTCGGGCTTTTTATCGCCTAACGCCTCCCGTAATTCGTCAATGTTTATTCCCATTTGTAGCCCTCCAAGTACTTTTACTCGATAAAGCTGTAAACCGCCTCTTTAATAATTCCGTAGATGTAGTCGTCTTCGCTAAACGTCCACGGGTCGTTAATTTTATAATACCCGACGAGGTCGCCGTCGGCGTTCCTGATTTCTACGAGTTCCGCGTGAACGAGGTCGAAACGGATTGTTTCAGGGCTTCCGTATGCCGTCGTCCGTCCTATCTCGTAGTCGATGTCCGCGTGTCCGAATGTGCCGTCGCACTCGCTCGCCCAACGCTCAACGGCTTCAAGCATTGCGCCCGCGTAAAAGTTGTTTTTTTCGCACCATTTTTCAAAAGTTTTTGGATTTGTTAATTTCATTTTTTCGCCCTCCTATATTCTCGTATAACCGCTTTTAATTAGTCGGTCGGCGTAGCGGTCAATGTCGCTTTTTTTTGCCATTATAGTGTCGCTATCTCGCCGAAAAAGGTAATAGCCCCGCTCCACCGTGTGCGCCTCGTGGTCAATTTCAATTTGTAGCGCGTTGCCGTTTTTGTTCGTTCTCGTGGTTATTCGTTCAATCATTTTTTTAAAACTCCTTTATTTTTATAATTTTCTGGTCTATGAGTTTTTGCAAAAACTCCCGTTTATTTTTACTATCGTCAAAACCGCCGTGAAAAATTTTATTATATTGCAAATAATCTCTGATTTCGTTCTTGTAGTCGTTCAAAAACAAATATAAATGTTTTCGCGTTGTGTTTGAAAAATCCCAGTCGTTACCAAAAACGATTTTGCCCGTTTTTTTGTCGATAACGGCGATTATGCTATCATAACCCTGGAAAACGATTTTCTTTTCGTCGTTCATAATAAATTGATTTTTGTTATAAAATTGTCTGATATACATATTATACACTCCTTTCTCCGCGATAACGCCCGCGGGGTGGCGGTATTGTTTTTATTCTTCTATCCAAAATTTACGATTGATATAATTTTTAATTTCGGGATTGTAGCCGTTTTTGTCGATATAATTACATAACGCGCGTTTTACGTCGTTTTCCGTCCCCTCGTCCATTGCTCGGGATATATCGCGCGGCATTTCAAAAATACTTTCATATTCCATAACTTCGCGGTAAAAGTCCCACGCGTTGTAGGTGTCGCGTCCCGTGGCCTTTTCGTTGTCTTTTCTGTCCAGTATTAAATCAATAATCATTTTTTACTCCTTGCGGGCTTGCGCCCTTTGTTTTTATGGCTTAATAATACCACGGTCGCGCGGTGTTGTCAATAGTTTTCCCCATACCAATTATGATATAATGCAATATCACTATTGATATATATATCACTTGTATATTTATACATACTATTGTATATTTATACATAAGGCTATAAAGGGGGCTACAAGGCACGGAACGCGGGCGGCGCACTCTTTCCCCGTCTATATCGCTAACGCCTTTATATATGCCTTTATACGCCTTTAATATATTATATATCTTTTCTTTTCTCTTAAAACAAGTTATAAGCACTCACTTATATATCATAGTTTATTTATTATTTATTGTTTATTGTTTTGTTGCCTAAAAAGTAAGTTATATATGCTTTACTTATCGCATATGCGCGCGGGGTTTCGGGCGGTTGGGTGGCTTTCTGGGGCGGTTTTGGGGCGTTCTGGGCGGTCGTGTCCGTCAAACGGTCGTTTTCTGGACGGGCGGCGGGCGTTCGTGCGTGTTTGTCCGTGCGTGCGGGCGCGGGGGTGTCCCCCCACCATTTTTCGCGCGCGCCCAATCCCTGCGGGTTTACCCCCTCATAGTGTTCGGCGGGTGTATAGGGGAATACCGAGTGGGTGGTGCGATTTAGTGCGAGTGAGTGTGTTTATTGCATAATATTTAATTTATTTATAGATATATATAAGGGGCGGTGGGAGCAAAGGTTGATTTTGTGGCAAAAGAAAAAGGGCGGTGAAGTGTCGCTACAACAACAAAACATCGCTCTTTCTCAAACGGGGGAAATAATGACTATGGTGATAGTATAAGCGATTTGGTGCGGAAAGTCAAGTGAAAGTGCGAAATTGAAATGTTTTGGCGAAAGATGTTCAGTGTGGTGATAATGTTTCTGGTGTAAAGTGTCAAAATGTATAAATATTCAAAAAGTGCGGGCAACGGTGCTAACTATAATTAGTAAATTTGTGGAAAAAAGTGGTTGACAGTTTAGTATTTTCAGATATATAATAAAGATAGACATTGGTTGTATTTTGTCCTCCTGTTGTATTTTAATTCGGGAAAGGCGGGTTGTGTGAGAGCAACCCGTTTTTTCTATTTATTTTAATAAGGATTATCTTTGTAGATATCGTAACCGACGAAAAAAAGATAAAGGAAATCAAAAGAGCGTTGTTATCGAGGGAAAGTTCGATTGCGGATATTAAGCCTGCCGCGCCTGATAAGTTGCCCGAAAATGCACAAAAAATGTGGTTTGGGAAAGTTGACAAATAATAACACATAATGATATTATATTTATAGACAAAAGAATAAACGGTTAAGAGCCGAAATCGCCCGACAATCACGGGAATGTGAGTACACTCTTGACTTTTGGTAAGTTTCGACACGGACTTTCGCTACCGTAGTTCGGACAAAAAAGCCCTTGTAAATTGCTGAAAGGCAGTAAGTTTAAGCAGGGGCTTTAATTTTTTTGATTTTTTTTCTATTTTTTAAGAAAATCTCTTGACAGCGGTGGTCGAAAGTGGTAATATTTGCTTATCAACAGTAGGAGGTCATCAAAAATGACTAATAAAGAAAGGCAAAAGAGCCTTGATAAACAAAAGTGGGTAAACAGCGAAGATTTTGGCTATGATTTAAGCGGGAAACTTTTTTATTGCGACCATTGCAAGTTTCAAACGGAGCGCAATATGGTAAAAAGTTGTATAGCAAGTCAAAAACAGCGCGAAGAAAAGAGCCTTTGCGCCACGGCTTATAACAAAATGGTTAGAGGAGGAAATAAATAATGGATAAACTTTTACAATATTCGGGAATGTTGGAACGCTTTGCTTTCTTGTCGTTGCTCCGTTCGGGCAACAAAATTGTCGGGGAAACGGTTGATTTTACCGATGAGCAAAAAGAAAGGCTTAAAAATTATTCGGAAAATTTATAAAACCCGTTGACAAAAGTGGGCGTTGGTGGTAATATCAAAGAGTAATCAACGTTTACTCCTGACATAAAAACACATTGGTTACTAATTGCGTAGCGAGGTTAAACCTTGCCGCGACCGCGATTGCCGACTTATATGGGTTGGTTATGATAAGGTTATCTCGAAAGTTTCCTTGTTGTGTAAAACATACTGTCATATAAGCGGTTAGGGCGATGAACCAACCTAATTGCCCAACTCCTTTGCTTTGTATCAAATAGTGTTGCTTTGGCATTGTTGTTTGTACATTTATAACTCCTTTATGCGGTTTGGGCGACACCGTAACAAAAGTCGCCCACTCCTTTATTTTTTGCATTATGAGCGTAGATAATTATGCAAATACAATAAACATTTGTAATAAAGAACTTAATAAGCGACTTAATAAAAAAGTGTTGTGGGACGACGATGAAACCGTTTCACAACTTTTTGATATTCTTTACACTGCCTATTGGCAACAAATTCATAAAGTTTTAGTGCCACAAGAGAATAAAACGGCGGAAGCGGAAATTCGCTCCCATATTAGGTGCATTATTTCTAATCACCTATTGCCTTTATATGCCAAAGTGGAAAAATTGAGCAAGATTGCGAAAAAATCGCCCGAAAATACAAAGTTATTGAATAAGTATATGGAACTTTACGATAACTTTTATGCGCTCGCGGCGTTTCGCTCGCTTAAACACTTTGCCCTTTATATGGAATTTGATACCGACCCGAAAGATAGGGTGTGGGAAAATGTAATGCCTTGCTTTGAGGGGCTTTACTTTTATATAAACAAAATGGTGCTTGACGGCTCTATAAAACATATATGTAAACAATATCCAACGGGGTTTGGCAAGTGCATACTTGAAACTGAAAAGGCATATACTCCGAACGGATATATTCCGCTTAAAGACCTTAATGTTGGCGATATAGTATATTCTCTTAAAGATAATAAACTTGTTGAGCGCAAAATAACCAACAAATGGAATAGTAGGAAATCTCAAATCAAAATAACGGCAAGGAACGGTCAAACGATAATTTCAAGCCCCGAACATCATCACCTTACACAAAGGGGATATGTGCGTGCCGACGAAATAACGGCAAGCGACTATATCTATGAATTTTGTGCAAAAACCGACGGCGGGCAAGAGATTGATTACGATGAGTTGTTTTTCATCTCTTGTATGCTTTTTGAGGGGCATTGCAAAAAGAATTTATATAAGTTTGCACAACAAGACAATGAAGTTGCCGCCGCATTTGAGAAATGCCTTGGAAACTTGAATTTTGATTATGCAAAAAAGTATCATAATAATTGTTTAGAATATAGGATTAAGTCAAATAACGGAAGAGTTGCCGAACTGTTGAAAAAGTATGGAATTTTTGGGGAATTAGCCACCGAAAAAAGACTTCCGCAACAATTTTTTAACTTATCTTTGAAGCAAAAATATGAGTTTTTGGGGATAATGTTCGGCACGGACGGATATATTTGCAAATTAAGGGACGGCGGAAGCCTAACGGGGATAACCCTTGCCAACAAACCGCTTATTGGCGACATTCAAAGACTGTTGTCATCTTGTGGTATTTATAGTCTTGTAGGCTATAAGCCCGTTCACCTTAATGGAAAACTTTTTGATAGTTGGGTTTTGCAAATCCCCGACGAGTTCATAGAGGAAATATATAACAACATATATTGTTTCCATAAACAACAAGTCTTAACCGACCGATATAACGACATTTGTGCAAAATCTATGAAACCATACTCTAATTGCATAAACTATCCGAAAGAACTCTTTATAGGCAAAAAAGGGTTTAAGCGTAGAGTAAATAAAATATGGAATAGGAATAGCACATTTAAGCGTAGTTTTGTTGAAAAATACAACAACGAAACAAACGAATTAAACGATATTGTTTCAAAAGATTTTGTATGGCAAAAGGTAAAGTCAATAGAAGCAATTTCGGAAGAAGCAAATATGGTTGATATTGAAGTTGAAGAAACTCACAACTTTATTTGCAACGGCATTGTAACACATAATAGTTATAGCGACGTAGAAGCCATATCTTTTATATTTGGTATAAACCCTATAAACAATGATGTAATGAAAGTGGTGGGCAACCCCACGCTTGTGTCGGACGTTATGACAGGCATAGTCAATACAATGAGTAGTGCAAGATATGCCAAAGTGTTCCCATATTACGCGCAATTTAACGGCAAGGAAGAGATTTTTTCCATTTGTAGAATAAGTCAGGGCAATCAGGGCATTTTGGTAATAAACGGCTCTAAACGCCCCAAATCATTCCTTTGTTGCGGAAAAGAAACCGCTATTGACGGCGGTCGCTTTAAGTATAGATTTTATGATGATATTTGTAGGTCGAAAGACAAGGAAAATATCAATGAACACGACAAGGACTGGGCGAGATATAACGATTGTTGGAAAAAGCGTGAGTACGACCAGTATAACTCATTTGAGATAGCGGGTGGCACTGCCTATTCAATTTATGACTTTTTGTCAAGATACAAGGAAAAGTTTGGCGCAAAAAAAGCCGTTCCCGATACTCGCTTTAAGTACACCTATGTGAACGAAAGCACTCGATTTGTTTCGGTGTCCTGCCCTAAACTTGACTTTGACACCGATGAAAGCACTTATCCCGCAAAATACTCAACAGCGGAAGCAAGGGAAGAACGCAATAGAGATATGCGTACCTTTATGGCAATGGAACAACAATCGCCATTACCGCCAGAGGGAACACCCTATTATTGGGATAATTTAAGATTATATACGGATTTGCCCGCAAAAGAGTGCAACGGTGGCACAAGAAGTGATTTTTCGTGGGCAGCACTTGACTTGCCGAGAAAAGGAAACAACTATGCCGCGCTTGGCATTTTCTATCGGGATAACAAGAGCAAGGATTTTTTCTTCACCGATTGCGTTTATGAAAAGAAACCGCTTGACGGGAAAATCGCCGATAAAGAGTTGTTGGACTATATTTGTGAAAAAATGGTTTTCCACAAGACAACTAACCTTGTCGTAGAAACAAACACGAACTCAATGATTGTAAGCGAGATAAGGAAAAGGCTTGCGGCACTTGGGTGGTCGTGCAACATTATACCGCAATACTCTTATGAAAATAAAGAAGTAAGGATATTTAATACTCAAAGCGCAATTTTGGAGCGTATTCGTTTCCCTGACCGAAAAATGTTCCCCGAAAGTTCAAATATGGGACAACTTATGCGCCACGTTGTTTGCTATGCTTATGACGGCAAAAACGACGACGGAATTGATATGATTTCGATGTTTGCAAAGGCATTTGTAAGCAATGGTGTGAAAATGGGAGCGATTGAGGTGCTTGAAACTCGCCGATAAATATTACTTTTTTTATTAAAAATATGTTGACAAACATAAAAAATGTTTGATAATATAAAAATAAGGACACTGCGATTATGGAGAAGTATGTAATTTGCCCTTGCTGCAAACGGGCTGATAAGCCGCTTGATATTGAAGTTCCCGACGGATTTGAGGTGGACTTTGATATGCGACACTACACACATAAAACTTTTTGTGATAATTGCCGTAGAGTAATTAAATATAGTTTTAAGCAAAAACAAAATAACTGATTTCTATTGCGCAGACAGTGGTTTGCGCTCTTTCTATTGAGGTATAACGTGATATTCGATTACGGCGGTATTAAAAAAATCAAAATCCCCTTTACCAAAGAGGAATTTTCTGCGTTTACAATAAACGAACTCATCTCGGTATATACGAAATATATGCCGTTTTGTTTGCAAGTTCATAATCTTAACGTTATCAAAGAAGATTACTTGTATAACTATTTTGTTGGCAAGCAGGATATTCGTACCAAAACAAGGGCGTTTCTTGGTGATGACGCAACAAATACCGACGCAAATCAGCGCGTCGTTGAAAACCACGCAAATGCACAAGTAACCTTTAAGGTTGACTTTTTAATGGGCGATGAAATGCAATTAACGCACAAATCGGACGTTGAGAGCGACGACCTTACCTATCTTGACAATTTCCTTGAAGATAGCGGATTTTTCACTGCTTTCCGCGAAACCAAAAAAATGATGTATGCGGTGGGCATTGGCACGACTTATTGTGTTCCCCGCACCGATATTATCGAATATGACGAAAACAATAGAGCGAGATATAGTAAAGAGTACGATAAAGACACTATGTCGCCGTTCATTTGTGAAGATGTTGACCCCCGCTATAACTTTGTTGTATATTCTAACTATTATGGCGAAGAACCGCTGTTTTGCGTGAGCATTATTGTTGACGACGCAAACGATAAGTGTGTATTTCTCATTAACAACGGTAAATTTACACTCAAATGCGAGGGGTCTTATCTTGGCGCAACTTCCGTGCCTTTTAGCGGTGATTATGCCATTTCTGAAATCACTAAAAACGCTTTTACTAAACTTCCTATCATTGAACACGCTCGTAATAAAGAGCGTATGGGTATTATTGAAACCAACAAGGACTTGCTTGATGTAATCAACCTTATCGTTTCAAATAGTGCCGACGCAATCATTGACACCGTGAACAATATCCTTGTCTTTGAGAATGTGGAAGTTGACGAAGAAACCGTAAAGGCAATGCGTCGTGGTGGCACGATTAAAGTAAAATCTTCGGGCGACCCGAATATGCCGAGCAAGGTTTACACTCTTGAAGTGAAAATGAACCACTCGGACGTCAATGTATTTTATGAACAAAGAGTAACCAAAGCATACGATATAGCGGGTGTGCCTATTGCAAGCGGTGTTACGACCACGGGCGGTCAAACGGGCAAGGCAAGACTTCTTGGCGGCGGCTGGGAAAATGCTTATACAAAAATCAAGGGCGATATTATCGGTATGAAAAAAAGCGACTATGCTTTGCTGAAACTTATCCTTGATATTTGCCGTACTGTCCCTGACACCAAAGTTGATGAACTTTCGGCAAGCCAAATTGAAATCAAATACAACATCAACCCGAATGACGATATTTTGTCCAAAGCGCAAGCGGCGAACAACTTGTACAACATTGGTATGCCGCCCGAGATGATTTTGACCGATACAGGCTTGTCAATGGACGCGCACACCGACGGCTTTAAGTGGCAACAATATATCGACCAAAAAGAACAAAAGGAAGCGGAAAAGGCGGAACAAGCCCTTGCCGCAACCCAAAAAATCGTTGGAAACGGCGATAATAACGACGGACAAAACGATTACAACAAAAATAAGGCGGTTGCAAAGCCGAAAGGCTAACACATATATAAATTTCTCGACCTTGCAGAGATATAAATACAAGGCGGTCTATGCGGAGAGCCACTTCGCGTTTACAAACCAAGGCTGACCGACGGAGCATTATGGAACTCAAAGATTTACTCGGCGAAAATTACAAAGACGGTATGACGATTGAAGAAATCAATACCGCACTCGCAAACAAAAAGTTTGTTGACCTTTCAGGCGGCGGATATGTTTCCATTGATAAGTTCAAGGCAACGGAAAAAGTCGCTACCGACGCAAAAGCGGAACTCGAAAAAATAAGGCAAGCGTCTATGTCGGAAGAAGAAAAACGACAAGAAGAATGGAACGCTTTGCAAGCGCAGTTGGATATTCTTACCAAAGAAAACCAAAAGAACGCGTTTGAGAAGAAACTTTTGGCAAACGGCTATGACGCCGAGGAAACACAACAAATTATGGCGAACCCTGACGACCCTGCGATATATGCACAAATTATGAAAACCCGCATAGAAAAAATAGTCGCACAAAATAATGCGGAAAACTTGAAAAATAGTGTAAAATTACCGCAAGCAAGTCCCGACGGGAAACCTAAAAAACTTACCGATTACTCTATGAGAGAACTTAACGAACTTCGTGATAGTAATCCCGCACTGTATCGGCAAATCTTAAACCAAAAATAATTATTAGGAGAAAACTAAAATGGCAGTTTTTGATAGCAAAATTTTTAACGGCGAAGTATTTGAAAGATATACGCAGACCGTATCCGACCTGCGCAGGAATGAACTTCTTAAAGCAGGTGTTTTCGTAAACGTTTCGGGCGATATGAGAGCAAGGTTTTCCGAACAAGTTGGCTCGCACATCGTTACCGAACCCATTAAAGGCGCACTTGGCGGCAACCCTGTAAACTATGACGGCGCAACCGACATCGACGCAAGTTCTCGCTCGACCATTTCGCAAAAGAAAGTCATCATCGGTCGTGCAAAGGCTTGGAGCGAACTCGACTTTTCGTCCGATATTACGGGCGGCGAAAACTTTTTGCCCCTTGCAAACGAAGTTGCCCACTATTGGGATAACGTTGACCAAAACACGCTCCTTGCTGAACTCGCGGGCATTTTCGCTATGAGCGACGCGGACGGCAAGAAATTCGTTGCGGCACACTCGTATGATATTTCGGGCGCAACCGACAACAAAGTTGGCGTAACCACGCTCAACACGGCAATTCAGCGTGCGGGCGGCGACAACAAAAACGCTTTCACCGTTGCAATTATGCACAGCGCGGTCGCCACGAGCCTTGAAAACCAAAACCTTTTGGAATACCTGAAATACACCGACGCAAACGGCGTACAGCGCGACCTTTCTCTTGCAACTTGGAACGGCAGGGTTGTCCTTGTTGACGACAATATGCCCGTTGTTCCTATTTACACCGCTTCTGCCGACGCGACCGTTCAGGCGGGCAAAGTGTACTTCACCAAAGACAGCAGCGACAACTACACCGTTGTTTCTGCACCCACGGGCAATCCGTCCACCTCGAACTATTACGAGCTTACGGGCGCAACTTACACCACTTACATTCTCGGTCGCGGCGCGTTCGAGTATGCTGACGTTGGCGTTGAAGTTCCCTATGAAATGGCAAGAGACCCCAAAACCAAAGGCGGCAAAACTTTCCTTTACAGCAGACAACGCAAAATGTTTGCACCGCGTGGCATTTCGTTCACGAAAGACGGCGGCACTTCCCCGACGGACGCGGATTTGCAAGGTGGCGCGAACTGGGCTATCGCAAAATCGGCTGACGGCACGGTTACTTACCCCCACAGAGCAATTCCTATCGCTCGTATCATTAGCCGCGGCTAATTACTAACAATGAGATTTTAGGAGATAAGATATGGCAGATATAAATTCACTGGTTGACAATATGAAAGACGAGTTCAAAAACGAACACGATTATTTGTCGGAAGATGAAGTCGATAGGCTTTACAATAAAGCACTTGGCATTTATCTTGACATATCTTTCCCCTATGCTCACGAAATCGTGGCAATCCCTGAAAATCGTCCCCGTGCGGTCGGCTGGGTGAGAGATTGTATGCAAGAAATCCTTGAAAGGAATGGCGTAAATGCTCGCTCTTACAGTGAAAACGGGCTTTCCATTGTTTATGACGCAACTATGATAAGCAATGGTTTAAGGGCAAGACTTGTTCCATTGGCAGG